>Ga0194135_10002612_pt1 | contig 10955 bp, 10 predicted proteins | sample LitLau_LLRF_2013_FD_134024 | JGI IMG/M metagenome (GOLD analysis project Ga0194135, IMG submission 134024) | Freshwater sediment microbial communities in response to fracking from North America - Little Laurel Run_MetaG_LLRF_2013 (version 2) | ecosystem: Environmental > Aquatic > Freshwater >... | reverse complement strand
TCCGAAGGCTGGCTCGATCAGACAGCCGTCTGCGCTCCGCTGACGGCTTCCTCAGACGGCAATCTCAGCCCCGTGCCATCGGACAGACAGGGCGCGACAAACAGATGGCCATGGTAGATGCCGTGCAGGGTGCGCCCGGTGACGATCACCCAGAACACGGCCAGCATGACGACGAAGACCGCGCCCACGTCCTCAAACAGCGCCACACCGGTGATTCGTCCCAGCGTCAGCGTGGCCACCGAGTAGACGCCAATCGGAAACGTGAATGCCCACCAGCCCATGTTGAACGGCAGCCCTTCACGCAGGTACTTCAGCGTAATCAGGATGGCCAGCACCAGCCACCAGAGGCCGTAGCCCCAGAGGATGGACGCCGCGACGATGCCGATGCCATGGGCGGCCGAACCGATGTCCGCCATCGCGCTACCGGCGAGGATGCGCTGCGCCTGTTCACCGAGCAGCAGCAGACCCAGCGCGCCGGTGCCGATCGGCCCGAGCGACAGCCAGCTCGATACTGCCATGTCCCGCTTCGGCAGCTTGTGCAACACCATGCGCAGAAACAGGATTACGAGAATGCCCATGGCCGGCAGCACCGAAACACCCCAGAGCGCATAACTCGTGAACAGGATGCGTGTGGCCTGCACGCCGGCACCGAGATGGCCGATCAGCAGCCCACCCGATGCCGCGGTGACTTCCGCCGCCACGATCGGCAGTAACCACACGGCAGTCATGCTCTGCAGGCTGTGATCCTGTCGCGTGAACATCAGGAACGGCACGAGCCAGGCGCAGACCAGCGCGAGGGCCGCATCCAGCCACCAGAGCGCATACGCGATGTGCACGGCACCCTCGCCCCAGTGCACGGTGCCAATGGTCAGGAAGCCGTTGATGATCGTGGCAAGGCCCATCGGAATCGCACCGAAGAACATGCACATCACGCTGTGCTGGAAGATGCGCCTGGCGCCATCGAAGAAGTAGATCCAGCGGGCCGAATACATGAGCGTGCAGACAATGAACAGGCCGATGTTGACTAACCACAGACCTTGCGCCAGCGACTTCAGGCCGGGTATGGAGTACGGAAACTGGTTCAAGGCCAGCGCAAGAATGCCGGTGCCCATCGTGGCGGTGAACCAGTTCGGCGTGAACTGGCGAATCGCTTCACGGGGGTGACGCAGGCGGGACAGCGGGGGTGTGATCATGAGCGGAAGAGGCCTTGGTGGAACTGCGCGTAGTGTCCGCCCTGTTTCCCTGTCAATCCAACCGATCATTCTGATAGGGTTCATCAGTTTAACTGATGCCATATCACTTCACTGGTGAGGATGACGATGCGAGCTCCAATCACCCTGCGTCAGCTTGAGATCTTCGTCGCCGTTGCACGCGGCGGCCATGTGACGCGTGCTGCGGAGGCGCTGCATCTCACGCAGTCCGCAACCAGCATGGCGCTGGCGCAGCTGGAGCGACAGCTCGATACGCGCTTGTTCGAACGTTCCGCAGGACGCCTCAAGCTGACCGAAGGCGGTCGTCTGCTGCTGGCCGAGGCACCGGATCTGCTGTCGAGAGTGGCGCAACTGCCGGCCATGCTGGGCGGCACCGCGGACACCCTGCGCGGAGAACTGCACGTCGCGGCCAGCACCACGGTCGGTCGCTATCTCGTGGCGCCAGCGCTGGCTGCCTTCGCGCGCCGGCATCCGCAAGTCGCCGTGCATCTGCTGATCGGCAATACCGAGACTGCGGCTTCCGCCTTGCTCGACCATCGGGCGGATATCGCCTATGTCGAAGGTGCAGTCGAGCATCCCGGACTGGCCATCGAGGTCTGGCGAATGGACACTCTGGAGATCGTCGGCAGCGCCAAGGCCTGGAAGAACCGCGCGCAGAAACTCTCGCGAAGCGATCTGGCAAAGCAGGAATGGATCATGCGCGAACCCGGGTCCGGTACGCGTGCCGTGCTCGAGGGGGCCCTGCGGGCAGCAAAGCTACCGTCCGCGAAGGCCCTGCTGACGCTTGATGATTCCGAAGCAATCCTGCAGGTGGTGGCGTCAGGGATCGGCCTCGCCTGTCTGTCCAGCCTCGTGACTGCGGACGGCCTGCGAAGCAAGCGGCTGATCCGTCTGCAAGCGCCGTATCTGGGCTTGCAGCGCACGTTCTGGCGGATGACGCGGCGTGGCCCTAGATCAGGCCCAGTCCAAATGGCCTTAGATTCGGCATTGATGGCCGCCGGATAAGCCGACGCCGGTCGCTACATCACCGAGGACGCGGCCTCCGGCAACTGTTCCAGCGTGTCCTCGATGACTTCCAGCGAATGCTGGCATTCCTGCCGGTTGGCAATGCCGCCGAGGCAGACCCGTACCGCTTCCGGCGCCGGGCCGGTCACGGTGAAGGCATCGGATACCACGACGCCCACACCGTTGCTGCGCAGCAAGGTGGAAAATTCGATGCGATTCCAGGGCGCCGGCACCTTGAGCCAGAGATGGAACGCCTCGGGATTGCTGTCGTAGTCGGCGCGCTTGAGGATTGACGCTGCGAGTTCCTGCCGCGCGCGCGATTCCTCGCGGATGGCACGGGTGGCGAGATCAACCGTTCCGTCATTGATCCACTGCGTCGCAAGAAGGGTCGTGATCGGCGACGCCATGACCGAAGTGGTCCGCATGGTCGACGCGAGCCGCGCGGTGTAGCGCGAGTTGGGTACGGCCAGATAGGCCACGCGCAGCCCCGCGCCGACGCACTTGGCGAAACCGGTCACGTAGAACGTCAACTCCGGCGCCAGGGAAGCGAGCGGCACGGAAGGTACGGAAGGCAGAAAGCCGTAGGCATCGTCCTCAATGATCGGAACGCTGTATCGCCGCGCGATTTCGACGATGGCTTCGCGGCGCGCAAGCGACCAGGTATTCGTGGTCGGGTTGAGCAGGGTGGGGTTGCAATAAAGCGCTTTCGGCAACAACGAGGCGCAAGCAGCGCCAAAGGCTTCCGGATCAATCCCTTCCTTGTCGCAAGGCAGGCCCATGAGCCGGATGCCCTGCTGCGCCGCCAGTCCTTTCACCCCGGGATAGGTCACGGACTCGCAGCAGATCGTATCCCCCGGCCGCGCCAGGACGTTGAACAGCGCCAGCAACGCGCCCTGCACACCGGGACAAACCAGCACGCGGTTCATCATCAGATCCGGCACTCGGGCGCCGAGCCAGCGCGCACCCGCTTCACGATCCGCCGGGAGGCCGCCGAACTCCTGGTAGCGCAGCAGGGCATGCAGGTCGACAGTGTCGTTGAGGCTCAACAGCCCTTGCCGCAGTCGCTGGTGGATGCTTGCGTCCTGAGGCTCCGGCGGCATGTTCATGGTCATGTCGATGAGGCCGACAGCGCCCGGCGAACGTACCGGCGCCGCCGCGGGCGTCACCGCTCTCACGAACGTGCCCTGCCCGGCCTTCGAATCGATCAGCTGGCGTCGCTGCGCTTCCGCATAGCCTCGCGATACCGTCGTGAAATTGAGATCCAGATGCTTGGCCAGCGCGCGCAGCGGCGGCAGGCGCTGCTCGGCCGAGAGACGCCCGGCCTGGATGTCGTCCGCGATGGCATCGGCAATGGCCAGATAGGCCGGTTTGCTGCTGCTGCGAATCATGGCCGCCCAGCGATTTGGCGTCGTCCCCATCGGTTATCGGTCTCGGTGATCTTGTTCAGGCGCGGTGCATGGCGTCGCGGTTCAGGCGCTACGCGCCCCGTCTGGATTGCGATTGTCCGTCATGAACGCGACGCTTGCCATACATCGAACGACTCTGCAGCTCTTCACGCATCCTGACCGACAAGATAAATCATCTTTAAATCATGCATGTAGATAGATGATTGCACGATGATCGGATCACTTTCGTAAGTGATTGGCATATGGCTTGCTCGAACGTGAGTTCAGCCTACGCTGACTTCTGGAGCGCGACGATGCCTGAAGTCCATTTTCGAGTGCGATGGCCGGATCGTTCCGCCTCGCGCTGTTACTCCCCGTCCCGCACGATCAAGGAATTTCTCGGGGCCGGCCAAAGCTACCCGGTGACTGAATTCGTGGCGATCAGCCGAGCGGCACTGGAACGCGGCAGCGAACGAGTCCGGCGAAAATATGGTTTCGGCTGCGGTCACGCGGCCATGCAGATCGCGATCATCGAAAGCTTTGCTAAGCGCTTCGCGGATCAGCCCGATGCACAGGTCACGATCGAAGCCTTCGAAGACTGAAATCTTCATCGCGTCCTTGCTCGTCCTGCAGTCTGGATCACCAGCCCAAACGAGCGGCACGAACAATTCGGCCCGGACGCCGCATGACCGCGACGCCCGGGCCGCTTGCCGATCAGGCAGCCGCCGGCTTGCTGAGCTTGCCCGCGATGCTGATGCTGACCAGTCCGAAGCCTGCCGCCACCACGATCGAGACGATGTTCACGAGCAGCGGATTGGCGAAGGTGACACTCAGCAAGGTGTCGTTGTTGAGCTTGTTGGCGCTCAGCAGATACGCGAACGTCGACGCGTAGCCGATGACGGTCGCCGGAATCGCGCCAAAGATCGGAAGATTCGCTGCCAGCGCCATGCAGGCCGTGGTGGCGCCAACCACGATCGCCGGCCACAGCGGGCCCGGCAGCGGAACCGACACGTTCAGAATGATGATCGAGGCCAGCCAGGCCAGTACCACGCCGAGGCTGCCGCAGATCACCAGATTCTTGAACGCGGCCGGTGTACCGCCGAGCGCCACACCCATGCAGGTGGCGAGGAACACGGCCCAGATGAAGAACACGCCGCTGGCAGGACCCAGGGCGAGAAAGGTGAGCAGGGCTCCGATGACACCGAGCGGAACTGCCAGAGCATTGACGAATTTCATGAAATGACTCCTTTGGATTGGTGAGGAAAGGGCGAATCAAGGAAGAACTTCATGACGAGAACGGCCGGATGCCCGCACAGAATTCTGGGACCCGCAGGTCGGAAGTAAGACCGGGCGCCAACCGCAGCCGTTTTGCGGCCAGCGCCCGGGTACCGCTCAAAACACAGTGATGAAGCCACGGCTTCTGCTGCCTCTGCTGAAAATGCTCAGAACGAGATGAAGAAGCCGAAGTTGTAGTTGGACGTGTTGACGGTGGCCAGGCTGTTCGCCTTCGATTTCGCGCTCGTGTACTCGGTGGTCAGCGTCACGTTCTGCAGCAGCTTGTGATACACGCCAATCGTGTACTTGCTGTTGGCCTTGAGCAGATCGTTCGCCGCGGCCGTGTCGCCATCGTTGGTGTTCAGGCGGCTGATGCCGTAGTTCGCGCCGAACGTGGTCTTGCCGTAGGTATACGTGCCCTGGATGTAGCCACCCTGAGACGTCCTCGCCTTGCCGTTGGCTGCGAAGCCGTCGATGAAGTACGAGTACGCGCCCAGGCCTTCGCCGTAGTAGTAGTGGCCGGTCACGGCAAAGCCGTCGTAGGCCAGCTTGCCGGTGAAGTCGCCGCCGATCGCAACCGGATCATGAACGGTCAGCGTGGCACCGGCGCCGGGAGCATTCAGCTCCTGCCGCTGGTACAAGCCGTCGAAGGAGGCGAAGCCGTTCAGTCCCTTGGCATCGCCGAACTTGTACTTGATCTGACCCTGGAAGCCGGGCGACGGCTTGGCTGAACCGCTGGAACTCGCGCTCAGGCCGGTCAGGCTGAGGCTGTCGAGCGGCTGGAAAATCCCGAACGTGGCGGTCAGGCCGCCGAATGACGGAGAGATGTAGCTGAGGCCTGCATTCGGTGTGGAGAACAGGTGGCCGAAGCCGATGGTGCCGAGTGTGGTGTTGGCCGGCGAACGGGCCGTGCGCACCGAGGCCACGCCGACCGCAATCAGCGTGATGTCGTTGACGATGGCATCGAAGCCGAGCAGCGAGTAGTCGCGGCCGATCTTCAGGGTACCGAGGTCCTTCGTGCCGAACGTCGCGAACAGCTGGCGTGTGTCGAGGTTGGGCCCGCCGAGCGCCACGTTGCCGCTCTGCCCGGTCTGAATATTCGGGCCATTGCCAAAGGCGAAGTCATTGTTCACCACGCCCGGATAAAAGCCATAAGTCACCGACGTATCGATGCCCTCGATCGTGGACTTCACTCCGAACACGATGCCATTCGGCAAGTTGCCCGAGTTCAGCGAAGACGCGTGGCTGGACTCATTGGGATTCGCCGAGCAAAGCAGGCTGCCGGCGACCGTGCCCGGATGCTTGTCGCAGTTGGTGAAGGTGTAGTTCGTGTTGACGTTGCCGTTGACTGTGAAGGTGATGCCGTTGGTTTCGACGGCGAAGGCATGGGCCGCTCCGGTGGCGCCAAGGAACATCGTGGCGGTGCCGAGGGTGGCCAACAGGCGGGTTTTGTGGATCACGGTTCTGCTCCCAGGTGTGTGACGTTGATGGAAGGGCGGGCAGCGGCACCGGATTCCAGGAATGAAATCCGCAGCCGGCCTCGGAAACCGCAAAAGCAACGCGCATGCCAACTGTTTCACGTTTTATACGATCATTCATCAATCATTGCCCAAGGACCGTGAAACAGTTGAAGTTTTATCGCGTCGCGAAAAGTGATCGCACCCGAGCAGCAACGTCATCCGCGGCGTTCCACTTGATCGCTTAGCTATGCAGTCAAATGAACGGCATTCAAATCCATGTATTTGTTGTTCTTATTGATAAGAGACCGGCGTCCACGCTTTATTGACGGTCCGTTTCGAGGGTCCTGAGACGGGATCCAATCGCGGTCATGACGCCAAAGCGCACCATACTGAAGCGCCGTAATTCCGCCGAAAAATGCGATCACTGAGGCCAATTTTCTTGATTTACGAGAATAAGAAATGCAATCACTTTTGAATGGCGCTCAGGTACGGTGCATTGCGTGCCCGATCACTGAGCAGAATTGATCGCATACCCGCGTAATTCATTCCGTAGCGCTGCAAGGCGGCACCGGCACGGGAGGCGGGCCTCACGTCCCGAATCCAGGGGCTGAATCCGATAAGGCACACCGCCTGCGCGTCTAACAAATTGTTATTGATGATTTTCTTCAATAATTGAGATGGCGCCCAGACGATTGCAACGAGGATTCGGCATCGTCTCGAATGAGATCGATCCCTGCCCGGCGATCCTGCAGTTCCAAAAGGAAATACTGCGGCAATACAACAGTGTTCTTAAGTGATCGCATATTGATCGCATTTTTTTGGCGGGAGATGGCACATCGCTTGCGATACCCGTTCCGAGCCCGCGTCGCTGCCCGCGTCGCAAGCCACGTCGTCCAGTCCTTTAATCAAGCGGCGCTCTGCTTCGCCGCATTACGTTCGTCAGGAGAGCAACACATGCCAGTCGTCACCGCACCCGCACACAAGAAAGGCGATTTCTTCGTTGACTACGAGGAGAAGGTCTTTGAAGACGTCAAAGCCACGCCAGGCCAGAAAGCGCTGGTGACGTTCCACACCGTGGCATTCGAGGGCTCGATCGGCCTCGTCAACATCCTGCAGGCGAAGCGGCTTCTGCGGAAAGGCTTCGAGACCTCCGTGCTGCTCTATGGTCCCGGCGTGATGCTCGGGGTGCAGCGCGGCTTCCCGACGCTCGGCGATGAAGCCTTCCCCGGCGCCCAGAACTTCAACGGCCAGCTGGCGGCGTTCATGTCCGAAGGCGGCAAGGTGTACGCCTGCCGTTTCGCACTGCAGATGCTCTATGGCCATGGCGAGCCGAGCCTGCAGCCTGGCATCCGTCCGATCAGCCCGCTGGACGTGCTCGACATCTGCCTGCTCCACGCCCGCGACAATGCTTTCATGCTCCACACCTGGACGGTCTGATTCCCCATCAGGCGCCCCCTCTAGCGTCCGTCCAGGATCCTGGCCCTCTCATGCCGGCGTTGCTCCGCCCCGTCCGTCACTCGCGGTTTCTCCCTTCCGCGAGCGGCGGCACCCCTCTGGTCCGGCCTGAGGGGGCCCTTTTTGCATGGCATTTCCACTTACACCCCGTCGCGACCGACTCATGAGCCCCTATCCGAAGATCCGCGCTGCAGCGGTCCAGATCAATCCGGTTCTCGATTCGGCCACGGGCACGGTCGAGAAAGTCCTGAAGGCGATCGCCGACGCGGCTGCCCGCGGCGCACAGCTCGTCGTCTTTCCCGAAACCGTGGTTCCGTACTACCCCTATTTTTCATACGTGACGCCCGCAGTCTCGATGGGCGCCATCCATCTCAAGCTGTACGAGCACGCGCCGACCATTCCGGGCCCGGTCAGCGATGCCATCGCCGCTGCCGCCAAGGCCTTTGGCGTGGTCGTTGTGCTTGGCGTCAACGAGCGCGACCACGGCACGATCTACAACGCGCAGGTGGTGTTCGACAGCGACGGCAGCATTGCGCTGAAGCGCCGCAAGATCACGCCCACATATCACGAACGCATGATCTGGGGCATGGGCGATGGTTCGGGCCTGAAGGTCGTCGATACGGCGGTCGGCCGTATCGGCGCGCTGGCCTGCTGGGAACACTACAACCCGCTGGCCCGCTATTCGCTGATGGCGCAGCACGAACAGATTCATTGCAGCCAGTTCCCGGGTTCGCTGGTCGGTCCGATCTTCTCGGACCAGATGGAAGTGACCATGCGCCATCACGCGCTGGAATCCGGGTGCTTCGTGGTCAATGCCACGGCCTGGCTCAGCGAGGAACAGATCGTGGCGCAGGCGCCGACGGAAGCGCTGCAGAAATCCTTCCGGGGCGGCTGCTACACCGCAATCATCTCGCCGGAAGGCGTGCATCTGGCGCCGCCGATGCGTGCCGAAGATGGCGAAGGCATGGTCATCGCCGATCTTGATTTCGCGCTGATCATGAAGCGCAAACGCATGATGGATTCGGTCGGCCATTACGCGCGGCCCGAACTGCTCAGCCTCAATCTCAACGCCGAACCGGCGCCGACCCTGCACGGCCTGCCGCCGTCGGTATCGGCGCTGCCGACTGCCGATCACGAACCTGCGGCCATCGAACCGGCGACGGTTCCGTCATCGCCCACTGCCGTCGAAGGCAAAAAGCTGTTTGCACTGCGCTGAATGCTGCCGCCCGAGGAAACGCCATGAACATCACGAGCACCCAGCAACCGCTGACCGAACTGCAGTCCCACGGCCTTCAGCTTGAAGATCCCACAGCGGGCGCGGCCAGCCGTCGCGGCGGTGCCGGCCCGAGCGACCACAAGGCGGTGACGATCGACGGTCGCACGATCATGGTGCCCGTGCATTCCAGCGACGCGCTGTCTTCCCCGTTCGCGGCCAGCGCGCCGGGCGCCGATGGCCGCAGCGAGCTCCGGCACAAGACCATTCCGATCACGCAGATCACGTTCCCGAAACAGCCGCGCTTCTACAAGCTGCAGACCTTCGACGGCGTGCCGTACTGGAAGATCGCGACGCTGCACGGCGCCGACGTGCTCGCGACCACCGTGCTGCAGACCTGCATCCGCTACGGCCGGCGCAGCACTTCCTGCCAGTTCTGCGCGATCGGCGAATCGCTCGCGGGTGGCCGCACGATCAATCGCAAGACGCCGGAACAGCTGGCCGAAGTGGCGCGTGCTGCCGTACTGCTGGACGGCGTGAAGCACATGGTCATGACCACAGGCACTCCGAACTTCACCGATCGCGGTGCGGAGATCCTCTGCGAAAGCGCGTTCGCCGTGAAGGCTGCCGTGGATCTGCCGATCCAGGCGCAGTGTGAGCCGCCGGATGATCCGCGCTGGTTCAAGCGCCTGAAAGTGGCAGGTGCCGATGCGCTCGGCATGCACCTCGAAGCCGTAACGCCGGAAGTGCGCGAACGCATCATGCCGGGCAAGGCCACGGTCACGATTCCGCAGTATCTGACGGCATTCGAAGACGCCGTGAAGGTCTTCGGCCGCGGCCAGGTCAGCACCTACATCCTCTACGGCCTTGGCGACACACGCGAAGCCGTGCTCGCGATGAGCGAGAAACTCATCGCACTCGGTGTCTACCCATTCGTGGTGCCTTTCGTTCCGATTGGCGGCACGCCACTGGAAAACCTGCACTCGCCGAATCCGGCCGAGATGCGCGAACTGCTTCAGCCGCTCGGCCGGATGCTGGTTGAAGGCGGATTGAAGTCGGCCGATATCAAGGCCGGCTGCGGCAAGTGCGGGGCCTGCTCGTCCTTGTCGGCCTACGAGAAGGTCTGAGCCATGAGCACGCCTGGCACGACGCTCGATACGCAGGACTGGCACCCCGTGCGGGCTGCGCCGACCGCCTTGCAGGTCGATGCCTACAGACCTTGCGAGTACCGCATCAAGCTGGCCACGGAAGGCTGGGAGCTGCGCGAAGCACGCGCCCTGCGCCGCGCCGTCTTCTGCAGCGAACAGCGCCTTTTCGACTTCACCGACAGCGACGGCATCGACGACGACGGCAGCGCACTCACGCTGGTAGCCGTGTCCTGCATCCACAGCATGTCCGAGGATGTGGTGGGCACCGTGCGTATCCACGAGCGTGCGTCCGGCGTCTGGCAGGGATCGCGACTCGCCGTGCGGCGCGACTATCGCGGCCAGGCCTGGCTTGGCAGCGAGCTGATCCATCTCGCCGTGAGCACGGCGCATGCACGCGGCGCGGCGCGGTTCGTCGCGCAGGTACAGGCCCAGAACGTCGCGCTGTTCGAGCGTCTACACTGGCGTTCGACGAAGCCCATCACCGTGCGCGGCAAACCGCATCAGTGCATGGAAGCGGATCTTGCACACTACCCCCCGTGTTTTGATTCCGAGCGCGGCTTGATCAGCCTGCTCCGGACCAGCCCGCTGAAGGCTGCCGCATGAAACTCGCGCCGCTTGCCGAAGGCCTGCGCCAGAGTCGTGGTGTGGCGCACAAGCGCGACATCGCCGATGTCATGCGAACGCTGAACCTCGGTGCCGAAAGCGCCATCAAGGTCGGCGACGACTGCGCTGCCATTCCGGATGGCGACGGCTGGCTGCTGCTCGCGATCGAGGGCTTCCTCAACTGGCCGTTGAGCCGGTCT
>Ga0194135_10002611_pt1 | contig 10955 bp, 12 predicted proteins | sample LitLau_LLRF_2013_FD_134024 | JGI IMG/M metagenome (GOLD analysis project Ga0194135, IMG submission 134024) | Freshwater sediment microbial communities in response to fracking from North America - Little Laurel Run_MetaG_LLRF_2013 (version 2) | ecosystem: Environmental > Aquatic > Freshwater >... | reverse complement strand
GTGTAGGATCTACGGAATCAAATTAGAATCAAGAAAATTGAACTATTCAGAATCAGGGAAATGTGGCGAACCTTCCATAAGTCGGAAGCCCGACAACGAGCTTCTCCGGATCCGCTCCTTCTTCCAAATAGTAATTGATTGCATACTCCTAACAATTATTTTAAAATAAAATCAAAATGAAAGGGAATGAGGCTCTTTTGAAAGATGAGTGAGAATGAGAAATTGAATTGATGAATTCCTTACAATGTTGAGTTGTGTCTTGTAGTCATAGTCTGAGAATCCATCTTTGGCTTTGAGGGGTGCATGGTGATTGGCCTGGGGTTCCGTGGAGGCATGAAAGTCATAAGTCAGAATGTTGAAAAAGTCCACATTCTCATTGATGACGGGGATATCGAAGCCCTTCTGTATCCACTCAATCCCGGCAGGGACGGCAATCGTGAGGAGGAGCCTCGTTCTTCCGGTCCCCTTGCTCTCATCCTCAAAGGCATCTCGCAATTCCTAGGAGCCAACATGACCATCCATTCATTGATCTCAGATTGGGTCCCAGTCTAAAACTAATTAAGTCAAATGCAATTTTACTTTGATGAAGAGGGCGTAGTTCTTTTTGTCTGCGGGTTCCCCTCCGTCCCGAGCTGCCGGATATTCCCAATCCAAGTCCAACCCATCGAAATGATGCTGACGGAGGAAGCGAATGCTATTTTTGATAAAGGACTTTCTACTCTCCGCATCGGCCACGAGCTTGGAGAATCTTCCCGAGCCCTCATTCCATCCGCCAATGGCAATCAATGTCTTGAGTCCCTTGTTGTACGTCTTGAGTCCATTGAACTTGGTGTAGCCATCTGTGAATGGGGTTCAATCATTGAGTTAATTGGCTTTGAACTAATTATATGAGTAGAATGCGGTTACTTTTGTCAATGTCTTGGTACTTGTCGAATGGTTTGATGCCCGAGTCGGACGTGAGTCCTCCGAAGGCGTAGATGAGATGTGTGCAGAGGTAGGGGTTGATGTTGTCCGGAAGGAATTTGGCTGGGCCCTGACGGTAGGCGGACCTACGATACGAACCACGACAATTATCATATGCATTCCGATTAATTCTAATCTGATCTGATCCAATTCAATAACTCACCAATTCGTGTAGTAACAGACAACGCGAGACTCTCCGGAGGACTTGAGCCCACCAACGGAGGGAGGAAATGGAACAAGCCAAACGCCGCAGATTGCCACCAGCCAAATCCTGAGGACGGATCCCTCCATCCCAAAATGAAAGCTAACCAAAAGTTAAGCCAATTATGGACTAACTTTCAATTTTTCAGTAATTACGAAAAATCATCTTCCACTCTTGTTCCCTAATAAAATTATGATTTATGAAATTATGAGTTTGGGAAATGGAATCGGACTCTCATTTCCCTTGAGATTGAAAAGGGAAAGTCAAGTCCAACCCAGGGATAGTTGGGACCTTTTCCTTTTCTAGAATGAAATGAAAAGTAAAATGGTCCAAACTCCGTCCATTGTCCGATTCGTGTTGTTTTGTTATTGTTTTTGTTTACACTCACTTGGTCCTTCCCAAACCTTGAGTCGAGGGGAAAGGCACAATGCAATGCAATGGAAGGAAGAACGGAAATAGAAAGAGAACTTCAACTGTCAGAATGAAAATACTTAATGGACCGGACCCAATTGGAGCTCCAATAATTCAAGAATGACAATAACAATCTCTCACCCAGTTGAAAGAAAGATGAAGAAATAGGAGAGATGTGGATGTGATTGGGTGGAGATGTGAAAGGGAACTGAACTGAATGCTTGGCTTCTTTGCCAATCTCCTTTTTGACCGAGTTTTTCACTCTCCTTCCTTCTCCCTTTTAGAAGCCCCCCATCCCCATTAATTAGCTCTGGCTCATTCTTGCTGATTGTTAATGTTGATTGTTGTTGGGCTGGGTATCTCAATACAATTAGAATAATACAAAATACAATCCAAATACAATGCAATGAAACACTACAGGAGTGGAAATGCATCTTGAGAGAGATGAGATGACTCAAGTGAGTGAGTGAGATGAAGATTGATATAAATTCCAAATCTCAATTCAATTATACATTTCTCTGTTTGGGGAGTGCGTGCAGCGTGCTGTTGCGTAGAGTCAAGGTGGATGGTCGGATAGGAAGACTGCCATTGGATCCCTTGGGAAACACTTTTCCTTTCATCCTGTCAGACTACTAGTCCACTCTGCGTCCCCCAAGGGGTAAACTACCATTCCCATTCAGCATTCCACATCACACGCCCATAGCCCAATTATGATTATTTCTGAATTATCTCTTTAGCCTACTCCGCCTGTTGCATATGAATAGTATATTGCAAGGGGTTAGTCGGTAACCAAGTCTCAAGGTTAGTCTCACTTCCCATAATTAAGTCTCAACTCTCAATCCTTAATTTAATTTAAGTTGGGTTAATTTCATTCTGCTCAAACTCCTATTCCACATTCGAAACAACTGAATGGGATTCCCCAAATCAGAAAGAACACGCACCACCACCGCCAAAGAACCAAATCAATAAAATTCAAGCAAATTTAAATGAGAGGTCATTCACCCCTCAAAGCCATAATTTGGAGGTCTCCTTTTAATTTGGATTTGATTTGGAATTACAGTAGTGCGGATGTTAGAAAAATAGGTGGACTAACTAGCCAATTGGAAGAAGTGAAGTGTGATAGCGGTAAGAGATTAGGAGGAGGAGCCAGCGTCAGTTCATGTTGGGAGTCTGTTGTCGATTCGTTCATGGGAATGAGCAGCATCCGTCAGGGTCCACGTACTCGTAAGGCGTGAAAGTGCAGAGACGTCGTTTGCAGAAGGAAGTGGCCGTTGGGAGATTCCGTCCAGCAATGAATTGCTCCCCAGGGATGTGACCAGCGTAGGAGATGCAGAGGTGCTCACCATTCCGGTAGATTCGAGTGTCAATGCACGGCTTCAAAAAGTTACATTGTGGCCACCGCTTCTCCCGATACGTCTTCCGCCTAATCAGAAATCAAGACAGCCACTCCATTAGACACTCCACGCGAATCCCTACTCTCGTCAACTCGTCTTTTGTTATTAAATTGTAAAACTGAGCCCGCTTACCCTTTCCAACAGGCGGTGTTTGAGACTGGACAACATCCCTGGTTCCCAAATCCCATTGGAGGACAACATCCTGGCGGAAGATAAAAGAAAGATTGGAGCTCAGGAATCAACCAATCAACTAATCAGGAGTCTGAGGAGAATAAAAGTGAATTGAAATTGAAAATGATAGTTACCTGGTGGCGGAACAATTGGGCAGCAGCAGGCATCCTTGTCACACATGATTTCCGGTCTGGAAAAGGAGATAACGGATTTGAGATTTCTCAATTTGGAATTTGGAAGAGACAGACGGTCCTCACTCCACCAGAACTCAATTTGTACTGACGGGAAAAAAAGGCAACGGATCTATTTATGGCCTCGGACCGACCGACCGTCGCGTCGCTCTTGCGCCTGCGCACTCCAAAAACAGACGTAGACTAAACAAACAAAGCGGAGGTCAATCACCTCAGAAGTGTTGACATGCAGGCAGACAGGATTGATTGAGATTAGAATCGATTAATGATTCTCAAGTTCTCATTGCAGTTGATATCTAACCTAATCACAATTTATTGCAATTATTCAGTCCAATGAAAATTCTAATCCTTTTTTGGGTGGGGGTTGAATTCATTGAGCGGAATTTAATCAAAGAGAGTTGCCAGATCCTCCATGTTGTCTACTTTGGTTTCAGTTTTTCCTTTCTGGACAAAGACGACTACTTCATCTCCTGCTCCACGGAGCTTGTCTGATAGTGATGGAATGAGCGTCTCCAGTTGAGTGAGCAGTTCGGGTTCATCCAAGTCCAGAATGAGGATTTGTGTTCCGAGTGGGAAGAGCTTCCGCTTTAGGAATCCAAGCTGAGGGCTCTTTCGGATGTTTCTTCCACGGAGAATAATTCTCCCGTAGCCCTCTTGATGAGACATGAATCCAGCAGTCATAAGGGGGAGGCTAATAGGCACTTTGGACATTCTGTCCTCAAACTAACAAAGGAACAACAAAGTCCCCATTGGATTCAATGGTATTTTTAAAAGAGTTCATCCCCCTGTCACCGTCTTGTGTCCCTACCTGATAAAGAATCTTGTCCACTTGCGTGTTGTATTCCCCGGGGAAAATGGCATTGAGGCGCATGAGGTTAATCAGACTAGTGGAGTTGGAAGAGGGCTCGGCCCCATCGTCATCTTAAAACAAAAGAATCCGTCATCTCACCAAGCCTTATAACCATCCTCCCCCAAATGATTTTAATTTTATTGGAATCAGTTGGACTTACCATCCTTGAGTCGTACAATGGCGGATTCGTCATCTGCCCGACTGATAAAGTAGCCTCCACTCTTCTCATCCCAAAATAATTCATCCTGCTTCTTTTGAAGCTACAAAACAATTAAAGGAGTTAGAATAATGGGAATGGGAGTTAAAATCAAATCAAATGTTAGTTTCCATACCTCGAGTGCCAGTTTGATGTATTTTGGGAGAGACGTAGCTTGGAAAAGGTCGAGTAGGGCTCCAATGACATTGGCAAAGTCATCCACGCATCCTGGGATTGGCTTAGCCAAGTTGGTAATGAGCCCTTCCTGGTTGGAGTAGCAAGTTCTCAATAAATCCCCATCCACCAGGAAATTCTCCTCCATGAACCCAATGGACTTGACGGCTCTCCTGATGTAGGAATCATCGGAAAACAAGAAACCAGCCTGAGCAAAGGCTCCAGTCATCAGTCCTACAAATCAAACACAAATGCAAATAATCAATCAACCACGAACATACCTAAACCACCACTGCCACAAATTATTTTTCAATTTGATAAAATGCAATACATATAAAAAAGAGACTGAATTGTACCATTCCAAGAGGCGATGAACTTGTTGTCAAGATGCGGTCTCGGCCGATGTTCATTTCTCCACTGGAAAAGTTTGAGTCTGACTTTCTCCAGCTCCGAGACGACTTCATCCTCCTCAATCCCAAACTCTGAGGCCAACTCTGACGTGGTTTTGGCCAGGAAAATCACATTCTGCTTCTTCAATTCATCATGCGGGTCTTGATAGGGGTCAACGTTCCCATCTTCCTTTACTCCAAAGCGAGAACAGACGAGCTGAGTCAATTCCTTGCCGTTGGAAAGTTTGGCTCCCGCCAGGATCGACTCGAGTTGACTCTTTTCCCAGACGTAAAAGGCCCCTTCCTTCTTTTCTCTGCTTTCTGCCGTTGGAAGGGAGTCTGCATCCTCTGCACTGTAGAATCCACCACCCTAATAAAAAGCAAAGGCACATTATGGTCTCCATTCAAGAATTCATCCTCCAGTGACAGTGACAGCCAATGAATTAAATGAAAGAATGAACGAACGAGGGATGATGAGTTCCGTACCTCCACACTCATGTCTCTATTGACATATTCCAGGACTTCTCTGGCAACCGTGGCCAAGTTCTCATTCCTGGAGACGAGGTAGGCATTCAAGTAGGCAGAGACAAGTTGGGCTTGGTCGTAGAGCATCTTCTCAAAATGGGGGACGTGCCACTTTTTATCGGTGGAGTAGCGACAGAATCCGAGTCCAATCTGATCATAAATTCCGCCCTTTCGCATCATTTCCAGAGTCCTCTCAACCATTTTGAAGGATTCCTTGTCCTTTCGGGTATATTGAATCAGGAACTGGAGATTCACTGGTTGGGGAAACTTGGGTTGCTCACTAAATCCACCTGATGCATTCAAATCAATCCCACCCCGTTCACAGTTAATTTTAAATTCGATCCATGAGAACAGAATATTGGTTAGTTCGGACCAAAGGCAGGTTCGTAGGATCGGCCCAACTGACTCCGACATTTGGCAGCAGCACCATTCGGGAAGACGGTGCTCACGGGCAACAGAGCAGATTTATTCAGAACTCCAACGATTCCTCTGCCAGACTCGATGCACTTCTCCTTGTTCTCCTCCCACTGTCAATTATTGAAAAAAGGGATTAATTAAAATTCCATCCCACTCATCAGCTACGCATATCCTGGATTGGGTAGGGTAGGTATGAGGATTTGAAGCGAACGTGTTCGGAGATGGTGAGGAGAATGGCTTTGAATCCTGGTCTCCCATAATATCGATCCTCTGGTGGGAAATATGTTCCAGCGTAAAAGGGAAGGAGATCCGGCGTCATCCAAATGGACATTGGCCAACCACCGGAACCAGAGATTGCTTGGACCACTTTCATGTAAATCCCATCAATGTTTGGTCTCTCTGGATCAGAAACAATATTGACATTTCATCAATCAATTCAATCAATTCAATTTGAGCGTAACATATAAGCATAGAAGAAAATCAGAGAAAAGTTTAATGAATCCCCTCACACGCACGTCCACTCACCTTCTCTGTCCAGTTTAATGTTTATAAACTTGGAGTTCATAATGTCAGCAATGGACTGATTCTCAAAACTCTCTCTTTCCATCACATGACACCAGTGACAGGTCGAGTAACCTGCAAATCACAAACACACAGGTTAGAAATAAGTTTGACGTAAACGTACCCTTATTTTTATGACACCAGATAACATAGTACGGACCTGAAGAGAGGAAAATTGGTTTTCCGGAAGTACGAGCCAGCTCCAAAGTGTCCGAGTTCCAAGGGAGCCTAAAACCCAACAAGACAGAAATCAAATCAAACGTCAAAAACGATAATTGATTCCACCAGTCTGGCAGTCTCCCTTGTATGTTGGGGGACTGAGGAGAAATGAATGGATGGAATTTAAGTACCAATGAACGGGATTGTGTTGATGCTGGAGGAGGTAGGGTGAGAGTTCATGCTTGAGTTGATTGGTCATTCTGTCCAGATGATATTTGGTCGTTGTGCCAAACAGTCTTCCCAGTATTCCTCGTTTCGGACCAAATCCCAATGACATTCGAAGAATCCCTCAGTCAGTGCCTGAGCCGTAAATAGCCCTACTAGTGATTCGCTTGACCTTGACCTTAGGAATGACGAAAGACAGTAAAAGTTAGTTTGTGTTGCTGTTGCTGGACCAAGGACCAAGCAAAGGAGTAATTTTCCCACATTCGCATTCCCATCCCCACTTTCCCAACCTGCCCCATTCTGATGCGGATAAAAATTTATGGCAAGACTGAGATTGGAGCTTTTAATTGTAAGTAAATCTAACTTAACTTAATTTTCAATAAGAAATATGGCCTTGAATTTCGGCATCTCTTCTGTCTGCCTGAGCACTGAAGATGAACAATTCAACAATTCAATCTTCTCTTGACTACACTGCAGGATTCTGGTGGGGAACATTCCTCGTCTTGTCTTCAAACGGCGCAAAGACAAAGACAATGGGACTGACGTCCACGTCCTACCTACGTACCTTTATCTTATCTGTTAAGTCTTAAGTAAGTATTACTATAGTAAATTATTTATGTTAGGTTTGTGAATGATGTAGATGAAGTTAGATGAAGAGAGGATAAGGAATGACTGTCAAGGACGCCTTCATGCACTAGCACTCACTAGGCAAGCCCAAATTGAAATTCAGTTGACCATCACCTTCAATTATTTTACGTCCAAACAAAAAGTGGGCAACTAAAGTTTAGAGACTTCCGTAAACCAAACCGCATTCAGCTGCCCGTCCTGTTTCGAATGCCTTCCCTTCCCTATGACATGAGTAATTATTCTCCCATCTCACCTCATTAGCATTTCTTAATATTAGACCGAAAATTAGACTAAATTATTTTAAAACCCAATTGGAACTGGAACCAACGAAACCAATCAAACCACAAAGAATCCCATTAATTATCCAAAATCCATTCCAAATTCCAATGACTGTAAGAAAGAGACGCCCTGACTGGAAGGAAGAGTCCATGTCGTTTCTCGTTTGGCGCCTACTATGTACCAAAATCCAAAAATCAAAACAAGCAGCAGAAGAAACTGCAAGTGAAGGAAGGATGCAAGTGTTGCTGATAAGACCCACTTGCCTTGTATTTTTCCCCGTATTTATTTTCACACGCACAACACAACAACAACAACTCCGTCCGACTGTTAATTATGACGGCAGTATTTTCATTTCACTTTCTCGTCTCCAGAACGTAAGCAGCAGAAAGCCAAAGCAGCTGGAGCTGGACTCATCCCCGACCCGAGCGGAAGCGGATGGGGCATTGTCATCATTCAATCAATTAATTGGAAGAAATAAGGTAATCCATCTAACTTACTAACATACTTCATTCTCACTTCATAAATAAGTCCCTCCGCCATCCGCCTCCCTTGGTCCCTTCCGTCATGGAATTACAACTCACATTACGTATACGTTGGACAATCTACAAACTACTCAACTCTACTCTGTTGTCATTTCATTGTCTTAGGTCAGGTCCAAGTTTTACAAGTCAAGTGAATGGAGAATAAATCTCTGCACTCCCTTGCCCTTCCTGTTTCCTAGATTATCCGATTCTCCTCATTCTCAACAATTGAAGCTTTTCAAGTCCTAGTCCTAACTTGTTCAACAAGAAAATTCCTGACCTCTGCCAAATGAATCAGAGACGAAAGGTAACAAGTTCATAATTACCGGTATTCGGATTTGGGCTACCATAATATCATCCCATCTCACTTGCTATCTTAATTGTTCCTCATTAAAGGTTACCTAAAGAATCTTGAACTGTTGCCTTCTGTCTGTCCTGCTGTCCTCTGTAGTCTCTCTCTGGTGAAAGAAAGGCAAAGGGAAGGTAGATTATGATTATTATATTCCAAGTCAATCTGGTCTGGGTTGGTAGACTATTAAACTACATAATAATAAGAATCCATCCAAAGTTTCCCAACATCTCAATGGAAGGGCATGGGATTCTAGCCCACATTTTCATGTTAGTTGCTCCTATTATGTAAACGAGCACGTAACAACCTTACAACTAACTCAGCAGAATTCACACAATCTTCTACACGAGCATTCCAATCCCAATCAGATTCAGATATCAAGTTGAGGCTTTTTTAGTTTTTTATTCACCAAGAAATAAATGTGTGAGATGGTGAGTAAGGGAGGTCATTCCTAAAGGACAGACATGATGGACATGATCCCATAAAGCGTGAAACTTGAAAGGTTACTTTTTAAATTGTAAATTGTCTAACCTTGACTCCATTACACAGTCTCCACGTTCTTGCACTTTTCAACCCCAAATGCAAAATGACACAAGGCTTAAATCAAAAGTTGAGAATGAGGGATTATTTTTATCACTACATACTAACAATTAATTAAAGGGGATTTGGTGATTGGGATGAGAATCGCGAGAGCAAGGGAAATGAAGATGGGATTAGTATACTCAGGGTGAAGGGTCATTGGTCTGTCTTTAGGTTTTAATTTCGTTCAACTTGCTTGGCAAGCATTGCCCCTCATCCCCATCTCCTATGCCCATGTTGATGTTGATGTTTTTCCACCAATGGGAAAAGTCATTGCCCTCCCTCTGGACTCTGTTTTGATTTCCCCATTCCATTGGAACTAAACAGGACACATGGCATCTCATCTCTCTCTCTATTTCTCATTTTCAAATTTCAACTGGAAATTGGATTCGAGCGTCTGCTGGAAAGGACAATAAACTTTTTAAACTGCATGAGAAAGACGGAGGAGGCGAGGACAAGGACTCATGACAAATCTTTTAAATCTTGGTTTATTTTGTTTATGAGGAAGACGGGGAGACAGTGAGGACTAAAGTTTGTCCTTGATTATCCAACTGCGTTGGTTCATCCGAAGCCGAAAGAGAGGACCACCCCATGCTCCACCCAATTCCTTTTTTACTAATTCCCAACGTAAAGTAAAGTGGGTAAAAAACTGGTCCGAGTCAATACTAAAATCATGAAATTCACCTAATGGAACTACAATGGAAATGAAATGATGGTCAGCAGAATCACGCCAAACCAAACCAAAACTCATCTCTGGGTTTGGGATTCAGTGAGCCGTCAGTTGCGTCAGTACAGCAGAGTTACAGTGAGTGAGTGAGTACCTTCCTTGGAAGGTATCTTTCTGAACGGGTACCTGCAACAATAGAGTCAGAGTCAGACATTTTTATCACAATTAGAAACAAAAGCTCCAGTTCTTCACAAACCCCGACATTCCGTCACCAACTAATCAATCACAATCACTGACTTTAGTAATTCCTCAAATGTTTCCCCTCTTTAATTTATTAACAGAAGACTCCATCCTCATCTACGGCGTCTCTCAACCCGTACCCAACTAAACTCCGCTTGGACGTGGACTTGGATTGATAACTCCAACTCTCAAGTCTGGATTTTAGGAAATGTATCGAAAAATGTCCAAACCACACCAACGCCCAGTTTACAATTCGGAAGTCAAGAATCAATGCCAGGATTGTGACCCGAATAATAAAAAGAAATGCTCCGATTGCTCCCATGCGGAATGTAAGCCCTCACCTTGACTCTCTCTCTCTCTCTCTACACTTTTCAGTTCAAAATCATGAGGATCGTTTAAAGGCTCTCTGTTGGATCTTCTTGGAGGATAAATGTCTTTTTAACCACTGACAGACAGTGTCTACACTGGCTTGGCAAGGGGTTGCTACGATAGACGGAGGTTCTTGCAGCATTTGATATGACGTCAAGTGCACCTTGAAACTTTTCGGTTCATTTCGACTTCATTTTCGGCGATCGGGTCAAAATTCAGTCCGCAAATTAGCAAAGCAATCGTCAAGCCGCGAAGTGAATCAATCTTTTTCAGGCTCATATGATACCTCGAACAATGTTCTCTGGAACTATTGTTAATTTTGGATTTAACCCTGCTCATGTGGTTTAAATTGCCGTACCATCTTTATCCTGATTTATAGCATATAAGACAGGTCGCACAAAATCTTTTGCTAATTCACAATCAAAAGCTCCTTATGCTGCTAGTAGGGCTGGAAATATTGCCAAATTGCTATTGTTCAGGTAGATATGGTCCTTGG
>Ga0194135_10002610_pt1 | contig 10956 bp, 8 predicted proteins | sample LitLau_LLRF_2013_FD_134024 | JGI IMG/M metagenome (GOLD analysis project Ga0194135, IMG submission 134024) | Freshwater sediment microbial communities in response to fracking from North America - Little Laurel Run_MetaG_LLRF_2013 (version 2) | ecosystem: Environmental > Aquatic > Freshwater >... | reverse complement strand
TGATCGTGGTGATGATGATAACCTGATGTCCCTTGTCCTCAGACGCCGTTTCACGGTTGTCATCATTCGCTGATAATTCCTCCATAAACTTCCATGATTTCTCCACCATTGAAACAATTTGACCCCGAAAATTTCAGTGTCTCATCTTGACTAAGGGTCATCCGAACTGTCAGTCCGCCATCGTCCGGTGATCATCACTCCAACCACACCGTCTTCATGAGCTTCTGGAAATGATCCTTGTCATGTATGGTTCATCAAACCCAAATCACCCAATCAAAATCCATCTCCCATGATTAACGATTTACTATGCCAAAGCCTACCATTTTAAATCAAGGAATGTGATAAAAGTAAGAATTTTTCGACAATGAAAGTTAGAAACTGGAAATGTAGTAGCAGGTGAAGGTGTAGTAAAGTGGCTGCTGGAGGAGAATGAAATTGGAATCGATTTTTATTAGAAGATTGAAAGATGCCAGGAAGAAGCGAAAGCGAGGGACAGCGTTGATTTGTTATTTTCAGCGCATTGCTTTCCATTTGGTTGCCAAAGGGATGGCTAATATGCGTCTATTGCTCAGATTCAAGTCGTTCCAGAATCAAAGCATTCACTTGAATTCTAAATCTGTTGATATGGTCCGGGGTTTTGATATCCGATGAATGATGATGCCCGGAGGGTTTAGACTGAATCTCTCGAGTGTTGGGTACTATTGTTGCTTTGTAACACAGGAGTGATATGACTGGGTGAGCCTCGACTAGTCTTCGTTCCGTTTTGAGAGTCGCATCTTCTTGGGTAGATGAATTGTATAACAAAATGAATTGTATTACCCCCATTGTTCATCTTACCCAACAGCGCTGGTGCTCCTTATCCCATTCCCAATCCCCGTAAGGAGAGAGACAGGTGGAATAGGAGCTCATACCTGTCTCAGAACTCTGTCTTCCCTGTTCCTGCCTCCACCGAGGCACCTCACCGAGCACTCCGCACTCAGCGAGGTGTGGTGGTGACGAAGAGTCCACTTGACTCCAATTCCAATCAGTCCGATATGGAGCAAGAGCCAGATAAGGCCAATCCCACCGGAAATCCTGGAACAACCCCCAACAAATGGGTCAAATTCAATGAAGAGGAAGGGGAGACGGCGGCGAGTCAGGCAGCCGCCGTTCTGGAAACCTCTGTTGAAGTTGTCCAAACGGGAATCTCAGCTCAGAAGCGCCGTGGAAGTGCCCCAACCTCCGCCCTTCAACTCCCCACGGAGAATCTCCAGAATGTGGAACTCCGCTACTCCCCCCGCCCAAATTTGGCATCCCAGATCACTCAAAATGGAGGAACCACCACGACCAGAACAAATACGGGATTCAGTAAGGAAACAAACCGCAGTAGTTTTATTATTTGGTATTCATACTGATGTAAATGTGCTGATGCTGCTGGGAGAGAAACTAGAAGGATTCAATTTATGGGGTTGATCCGTTTCTTATTACTTTTAGCAAATGGTGACGTGATTGTCTCAATCCTGCCGGTGAACAATGGCTGGCCGTGGGTGACGCCTGCATCGTTCCGTCCAGAATTAGTACCCGAGGAACTAATGGTCCCTGGGCTCACGCTCACCGTTGAGGAATTCGTAACTGCCATGGAGCAGCTTACGACGGATTTCCGCTTTAATGCCTACACCATTTGTTACAAGCGTCTCCTGGCTGCCTGGCTCTCCACGGCCTTCCTCATCCTCCTAATTATCCTGTTCAGTGGGGTCATGGGAATTGGGTTATTTGCCCTAGGAATCTCATGGCTAATAATCAACGCCGGCGCAGTTTTCCTCTGCATGTACATTAAAATCAAGGTCAATCAAGGAATGGAGCGGTGCATGGCTCGAGTCAATAAAATTCTGATCAAACACAAACTGATCCTGGGATTGGATGATCGCGGCCGGATTTCATGTCACAAAGTTCACTTATGCTTTATCTACTTTGATCCTACCGAGTGCATTGTAAGCTCCTTTCCTTTCTCTTTGCTGACGAATCACTGCTCGTAAAAGGTTTCAATTGGCTCATGACCTCTTTTTTATAGAAACGCTTGGATGAAATGCTGACGACTGAGGACAGGTCCCGCCTACAAAGTCATTTGGATTCGAGTGACGTGGAAATAGTCATTACTGGACCACAAACCTCCCGACGTATCCCAGTGAAGGAGGTAACTGAATTGGCATCAATCTTAATTTATAAATTAGGCTTGTCTAGGAATTCCATGTGTCTATAAGATGAAAATGATCGATTCTTAATTATAATTGATCAGAGGGGAGAGAATTTGTTTCTGAGGTACGTGCAACGGTGGGCAAAGGATTATTTGAGGCGACGGCTGGATTGGACCGTGGGAGAAGGGTCCGAGAACCCGTCAGCCCCTCGTCACATGACCTCTGCCCTCTGCCCATGCCAATTCGTGCAGGAATATCTGAGGCACAAACCAGTCGGGACTCCGCAAAATGACTGCAGTGGCTTGTGCCCGTGCTTACCAATGAGAGGGACCAGTGCAGGAGGGAGCAACGCTCCAGCAATGCAAGTTCCATAATCCGGTGGGAGTGGGATCAACCAATCAGACAGAACCAATGGATCACATTCAAATAATTTTACTCTTGCCATTCCACAGTGTTCCTGTGCCAGTAACTTATTAGTTCATTTTGTTAGTTTACCCTAGTTTTTAGTTAGGTTAGTTCGGAGTCTCTGCCGCTCGTTGCACGTTAGGTCCCGTTTATGATTTTTAATTTTGAAAATCTTTATTTGTGTCCCTGTTTACTTTTCCAATTCGATACTTTAAACACACCTTTGGATTTTTAGAGTATGGGGCTTCTTGTTTTACTCCGTTACGTCCAACGGTGGTCAAAAGACTTTTCCCGAGGTCTCGCCACTTCTGCAGAGAAGCCTTCCCTCCACATCACGGGTCAAATGTGTCCCTGTCAATATGTCGAGGAAATATTGTACCAGAAACGGCTCACAGGCAAATCAGGAATGATTATAATTTTGCTTAATCGGAAAGGGGCGGTGAAGGGAATGGAATTTGGAACTGCTCACGTTTAAATCAAACATCTCGTTTACTTCAATTAACTGTTAATTCTGGTTGAATGGGACAGGTGGATGGAACCCAACATTTTGCCAAGGAGTCAATCCTATTAATCTAGCTGAATTAGGAGTACATCCCAGTTGAAGAGGTCAACCATATTGTCCAATTCCCAAGTGCTCTTTTTCTGTGGGAAAATGTGATAAGGATATTGACAAATTCCATTCAAGTTGTCTACAAATTATTAAATTATAAATTAATGCATGTCTTCCACTTACTTTTACTTTCACTTCTGTAATGATTTATTGTACAAGTTCCACCGGAATGAAAATAAACCGTTAACTAATCGGACGGACACGGAAAACTTTCATTTGGGATTTTGTGACTTTTGAGAGCATAAGAGAGCGTCCTTCCGAAATGACCTTGACGGAGGGCGGACCTTTTAAATTCAAGTGCTGGCTGCTGGCAATAAATCAATCTCACACTTTCACTTGTAGTGCTTTCTGCGGTCTCGTCTGTCTCTCTCTAATCCCTAAAGCTCACGTGCTCCTGTCGTCACTCCGTCGAAATTTACTTTGTCCTGCTCTCCCGTCGTCGTCATTGTCACCCTCACCTTTAGGCCTAGTAAACAAACATCTGAGGAAGCTACTCTGGCCTTTGACCTCTAGGTCGAGATTCTTTTCTTTGGGATTTGTGCAATTTAGTAAGTCGAATCATGTCTGGGGATCAATTCGTGACACGAAGCATGTTGTATTTTAGTAGACTTTTCTTTATCTTTCCAGGTTAGCCGGGAATCAAAACTCCTGTCCTTCCTCCTATGCTATCGTTTCTCTTCCCACGATGAATCAACTCCGTCAGGTGACCATTCTCTCAGGAAATATTCTCAACAAGGCATTGACATTCCGTAAAGGCACTGACGCATCAGCTGAAGAGGTAAGCTTGCAAATAACAGTTCCATTCATTTTTTCCTTCCTTTCCACCCGCTTGCCAGCATGACATGAAAGAGTGATCTTGGTTATTCTTAAGCAACTTAAGAATTATTGTTTGGCTTTGTGTGCTTATTCAGTTGTATCAAACCCTCAAAACCTGTCTCGAGAACCCCAAGGAATTTGACATTGGCAACGGAAATTCCATTGAGGTAAGGTACTACTAACAGTATGCTCCCACGTGTTTCTTCTTTTCCCTGTACCTCTTTTCGTTGTGTCAAAGGTGAACAATAATGAAGACAACAACAGCAGTGGGAATGGGTTCGGAGAGGACAGAACGGGGCTCAAAGTCAGTCTGAAATTATTTCTGTATAACGCCGAGCGTGAGGAGATCAACCGGGCAATTGATCGAGGGTTGGAGGAAAGTTCTGTGGACTACCTTGATACTTTAGTCCTCTCTTTCCCTGGACAGGACCGACATTCTCGTCTAACACTGGAGACGATTCAGGAAACGTGGTTAGTGCTGGAGGCGAACGTGTTGAAGAATCGTGTCAAGATGATTGGGATTTGTGACTTGGATCCGCAACTCTTTATTCAACTCTACAACTGGGCGACAGTCAAACCATCAATTGTCCAGATAAATCTCTCGTCTTGCTGCGTTGTTCCACCTGAACTGTCTTCATTTTGCAAGGAAAACGGAGTGCAGCTGCTGACGCATTCAGATCCCATGGGTAAGTTGGTTATATTGCATCACCGTCATCTTGTATGGGCTACACGCCTGACGCCTAACGAAAGGAAAGAAATTCAATTATTGCTAACGCTCTCCATCTTTCTTCCAGATATCCTCGGGGATGACAAAGTGGGAGAATTAATGAAGCCTCTGGAGTCTCAGCTCAAAGGCGAAGATACAGGTCATGAGAAGCAATTCAAATGGGAACTAAAATGGATCCTCCGTTACCAAATTCACCTCAAAACTCGTGGAGTTTTAGCATCAAAGGGATATGCAGCCTCGGTGGCCCTAGTCTAGTCGTACAATCTCTCCAATGGATACCCTGTGCCTCCATTGATTCCTTTTAATCATTCACTTATCAAACTTCAAATCATGCCGATCTTACTGATTTAGTCAAATAAAGTAGCGTGCGTTAGCTCACAACGAAGTTGAGCTCAATTGATTCTTGTCACTCTTTCATGTCATTCTGGAACTTGCTACTCTGCCTTTGTTTCTTGGCTCTCGACCGTTACTTACCTTTTATTATTTTCAGTAACTCCTATCCAGCTATCCAGCATAATGTGTATTCCTGGTTCTTATATCACTGAGGCTCGTGCAGCCTGGAGATTGCTCAATGGCGTCATCTGTGTCTACAAACCCCTGGGAATGTCCAGTAGGCGTCTCCAGGAGGAAGTCCGCACAAAACTAGCCATTGGGCTTAACTCGATGAGAGTGCGTGAGCCAGAGACGTTGGTAGAAATCAAGCGAATTGAGGGGAACGAGAGGAATTCTGCCATGGTAGGTCTGCTACCTGGCAGTCAAGAGCCGTGGGAAAATAAAAGGGAACGGAATACCGAGTTGGAGAAATCCTTAGCCAAGGAAGTCATTGCAGAGATACCAGATGGGCCGGACAAGATCCAGATTGTCAAGGGCTCAAATTATGCTGATCTTACTCTTGTGGTTGGCCCTCGTTACCAACAGCAGGACATTAAGACGTGGGACATTAGTCGACTCGGATCTGACACTTCAGGAATGTCGGGTATGAATTGTCTTTTACTTACTGCCTACATGAGGGAACTACTAAAAGGTCATTCACCTCTCGGCTACTCTGACTAGTCCAATGTTGCTTTTTAGTTTTAGGTATTAACCGTAGAGGTATCCACTCCGTCCAGAACTTGTACAACTTACGATGGCTTCGAACTTATAAAGTTTCTGGTCAATTTGGAATCGCCACCAACACAGGGTTCCACACGGGGCGCATCATTGACAAAGCTACGTTTCACAGAATCCAGAAACCAATGCTCGACAGATACGTGGACTCAGTCCAGGCAGCCCACCAGAAAAACATGTTCATGTACGTTAACTAGAAGAGCCTGGGATGCGGAGAGCAGATTGCCTTAACCTGTGACCTCTCATGCATGCACCTAAGCTTAATATGGACTCTATTTTTATTAACACACAGGACATCTGGAGTGCCGTTGAAAAGTGAAATAGCCTATGAGATGGCAAGTCAAGGCCTACCGCGCCCTCAGACCACCGATACCCCAATAATCTACTCACTAAGATGTACCAAGTTTGCACTACCCGACTTCGAAATTGGTAAGTTCAAAAGCTTCGGTTTATTTCCAAGACTCAATGTTAGTTCTAATGTAGTTCATTCTATCTTATATCCTCGTTCCAGTGAATAATTTAGTTCATGAGTATTATGTGCTACTGTTGAATGAGCCTTTGGTTCTTGTGACTGTTGATGAGATGTACTTTAGTCTGCTTGCTCCATGGCTGGTTCACCTGTGGAAGCCGTTGCGGCCTGCGACGGACTGGCAGTAATCGGATTCATCCCCTCCTCTGGATCTGGACAGACACACGGTTCCTGGCCGCAGACGGGACACTTCTCCGTTTTCTTTCCACTGCATTTCCCCAAACAATTCCCCATGGCTGATGATGGACAGAGTAACCAGTGACGATGAGACTGTAGCGAAACCCTGGAGCGAGCTGTACAAAAGAAATACAGGGACGGATTAGAAACATTAGCGAAATTGACAGTTGAAAGTGTTAGAAAGAATTTAAATTCAAGTAAATCAGGATGTTGGAGTAGTAGGCTTACGTTAGAGCAGCTAAAGATGAGTTGAAATTACTGGCGATCAGGCAAAGTGAGAATCGAAGAAAGGTAATTGAAGTAAGGTTTATAAGAGCAGACTCCTTCCTCCTCGAGAGGGAAATGACGACTGAGCGAGATCGAAGAGAGACAGACGGACTAAAAAGGTAACGGGAAGAGGGTCTTTAACCTCTGCACACGCCCCTTTTCCCTCTCCCGTCTGCATCTACCGTCAATAACCTCAAGCTTGCGCTCGCTTTGTTTCCATGTGACACTAAACCTGAATCCCAATTATAATTTGATTCTTTTTTGTCTTTTGATTTTTGAACAGAGATGACCGTCGTGAATGAAAATGAAGAATTTTTGAAGACGCTTATCCATGACTTTGGGATTCGTCTTCATACGGCTGCCGTTTGTACCAAGCTCCGCTGTGTCAAGTATGGTCCATTCACATTGGACTTGGCCCTCCTTCCCAAACATTATGACCCACAGCATATCATCAACAATATAATTAAAACGAAAGAAATCCTCCAGACTATGGATCTCCGAGTTCGAGACCCACTAATTACCAACACAAGCTCAGATCGTGCTCCGAAACTACCCTCAGCTCAGGAAACACAACGGAGAGTGGAGTATGTCTAATAATATGATGCCAGGATTGATTTAAACTAGAAAGATACTGAAATCTTAATAGTAAATTCCGTCATGGATGATTTTAAAGGAATGAAATAGCACAGGCAATCAACTGCCTTTTGGACTTTTTTTTACAACGATAACAATTTGATAACTGACAACTGTGAACTATTTTCCCCAGTTGGGATTTTTTGTCCTCTTCCTATTTATTTCGGATTTTATTTTCACCCTTGAGCATTTCAATCATAGAGATCCTCTTTTGAGTATTAGTTTGGTGAAGGGAAGATTAATTGATTAGGGTGCATATGCCCAACTAAACTTCCAATTCTGCTCATCTTTTGATTAGTTGGATGTGGATTGTGTTTTTACCTGGCCATGCGGCACTCCATCCAAGAAACCACAACCGGCACACACAACGACAGCACAGTGCACAACTCAACAAATAAGCACGAGGAGAGAAGAGCAGAGCAGGAGGGAAGGACATTTATTTTAGCAAACAGAATTTTCTTTTCGTTTCCTAATTAATTAATTTGTAACGTTAGCTTCATTTACTCTTTATCTGACTCTCCATTCCGCGCATCAAGACGGTATAATGGCTGTTAGTATTCCAAAACTTAAAAAAGCGATCTCCGGTAAGTTTACATCCTGATACTTAAACAAATTAATGATAGCATGACTCTTTTATTACTTTTTTCATCGTGCTTTTCCGGTTAATGTCCCAGTCCCACCGCATCGCACGCACCATGACGCTGGCCCCCCAGCTACCAGCCCCTGGGGTTCCGGATCCTTAGGTCATAAAGTTCACCTTGCGCAACAGGAACGCGATACGCCACACAACGCCTTTCATTAGTTTCATTATTGAAATTCAATCATCTCAGTTTTGTTTCATAACGTTTTGCATTTCCTTTTCGTGCGTTTAGACCAGCAGACCAGCTCAAGAATATCATTATTCCTATAAATCACAGTTACGGGTTCTCTTTCATTTCATATTTTAGTGGTTTTTCGGGAAATGCTGGAAAAGTAATCGTCGTACGTAACAAGACATCGCTATCGCACATGGTCCTCAGTTTTGTATTTTTGAATTTTCTCGTTTCCCTGCTTTGAGCGTGTGATTCCCGATCGGGTCTCTCCTAAAACGTCCGCGTAGTAGTCTTGAGTCCGCATGACTCTCTGGGTTGAGAGGTGGAGTTTTCCTTCCGAGATCCTCTGCTGATGCTAAAAACACAATGGGAAACGGGAATGGGATCTCCTCTTGTCTGTAGATCTTTTTAACCCTTTCGTGTCCTTTCTGGATTCCGTTCGCGTTCGTTGTTGTTGGCTGGCTTTCGCTTATGGGGAGTCGGGACTCTGCTGCTGAGGCTTTTGGGTTTTTTCTTTTCAACTTTTAGAGGGGAACTTCGACTGACTGTGAGCGAGCCGGCCGGCCGGGCCGACTCGAAACGACTTACCCCATAGAGCCGCGTATCCTTGGTAGCTTCATCTTCCTACCATTTATTCCCTCTGCCGTTCGTTCCTTGTTGGCCCATTTGATTTGCATTCCCTTCCTTCCACAAATTCCCACTTTTTCACCGCATCGGAGAAAGGAGCGTCGGATGATAGCGTCCTTTTGCCCATTTTCCATTCATCCTTCTGTTTGGTAAACAGTCACACAAAGTATTTATTCCTCCTTCCCCACACATCCTTCTTAAATCACAATTAATCCACACTTCAACTGATTCCGAGGGTAAAATATTTTAACCAACCTTGCACTTTGTAGTACAGTGAAGCAGCAAGGCCCAATTCAGTTCATGTCCTGCATGGTGTTCCCTCACTTACGTCTTCTAATAAACAAGCTTTTTTTTCTGTTATTTACAGAGATCTTGGACGTGTCGGACCTCGACACAATCACAACAAAGAAAGTACGTGAGCAAGTGGAAAAGAAGTTGGGAATCTCATTAAGTGACAGGTACAGTTACTTCCGTCTTTTTCCGTATATTCTAAAACCCTGAAACAAAACCAAATCCAAATAAATGTAGCTTACCTCATCTTAACGGAAACGTCATTTAAATGGAGACTTGTTGTTTATAATTTAGACGAGCCGAAGTTGACAAATTGGTGATGGATACCTTGCACGAGAAGCGCCCAGCATCTGACGAGGAGGAGGAGGAGGAGGCAGAAAGTGAGGAGGAAAAGAAGCCAGCAAAGCGCGGACGTAAGCCTGCCGCCGCTGCCAAGAATGGCAGTGACTCTGGAAGCGAGGACGAATTCGAGCCGGCACCCAAGAAGGGCAGGAAGGCGGCTGCCGTAAGTTCACACTCACTCCCCATGTTCTTTTTAAAATAGGGGATATGGCTTGAGGACGTTGGTCATGATTTTTTCTAGGCCAAGGGAAAGAAGGCCGGTGGCGGGGGTGGTGGACGAAAACCCGGGACTGGCTACACAAAGGAATGTAAACTGAGTGCAGAGTTGGCAGCAGTTGTAGGGCAGCCCACAATGGCTCGTCATGAAGTCGTGAAGCAGATTTGGAAGCTCGTCAAGGTTAGAAAAATTTTAAGTCTAGTAAATACGTATAAAAATGCTAAGGAGTTTCGCATGTCCTTATGATAAGGTATTGAGAATTTTTGGATTATATAAGCATATTGTATGTATTATGTTATGTTTTATACTTGACTTATTCCGTTAATAGTTTCATAATGCCAATAATACCTTTTTCTTTTTTTTTCCACAGGAAAAAAATCTCTACGACCCCAAGAACAAGCAGTTTGCCATCTGCAATGATGAGCTGCTTCCAGTGATTGGTAAAAAAAGAGAGTCCTTTCGTTTCCTTCCTCGTGTGTTTATGGTCCGGGGAATGACATGCGTCTTTGGAATTATTTTCAGGTGTCAAGCGATTCCGTACATTTGGAATGATGAAATATTTAAAGCATCATTTCCTTGCTGATTAATTGGGGAGAGCCGAAGACTCAGAGCCAGTCCACCCAACTTCTGATTTCACTTCCTGGATTTGTATTATAAAAATGTTTCTCTCCCTCTTATCAACAGCCTTTAACAATTGGAAACCATTTCCCTTCTCCGCCCCTTAGGATTTTCATCTTTGTACATGTAAGTTGGTTCATAACTGTCAGTACCTTTTTTGTCTTCTTCAATTACGTGTTTCTTGTGACGTCGGAGTGAGTTGAGAATTTATTTATGGGAGATTTTTTTTAGTAAATTTGAAAATTCTTTATAGGGGTTATTACGAGTTTTTTTTTTTATAGATTTAACTATATAAACTACACCAACCAACCACTACTATTCTGTTAACGTATGTTGAAGTCCCAATCCCCTAACTTTAGTTCTTCTGACCAGTTATAATAAAATGGCTGTACACACTTAACAAGTCCATATGCACTTTTTCAAAGAAATTCATTTTTATTCATTTTAGGGTATGGTGGTTTTTTTAGAAATGTGATTTTAATGATCATGATTTTGGTTTCTGGATCTTCAATAGCGTAGCGACGACTGATGTGATTTGTGTTGATTTTCTTTGGGAACGGAGACGGTGGGTGGAGATGGTCACCACTTACCACTTCTTCTTGTG
>Ga0194135_10002609_pt1 | contig 10957 bp, 9 predicted proteins | sample LitLau_LLRF_2013_FD_134024 | JGI IMG/M metagenome (GOLD analysis project Ga0194135, IMG submission 134024) | Freshwater sediment microbial communities in response to fracking from North America - Little Laurel Run_MetaG_LLRF_2013 (version 2) | ecosystem: Environmental > Aquatic > Freshwater >... | reverse complement strand
TTAGTAGTATAAGGGACCCTCAGGAGCTGCCTGCCTACCTCCCAGGGGCAGGAGCTCCTGACGCTCCGCTGCGTTCCCCCCCTCCCTCGCCGGTCTCACGTTACTGCCGCCGGCGGCTGGGCTGCCTTGCGCGTGGGTACGCTGCACTTTTCGGGTTGCCTAGCCTTCGGGCGTTTTGGCTGTGCTCTCTCCGCTTGGCGGCCTTCCGTCGGTTGCCTACCCACTGGGGGGGGAGGTAAGTTTTCTCTTTGAAGCGAGTTAGGCTCGCGTAGGCGTTTCCCACACAACAGCCGTAAGGGTATGTGTGGGTAAATAAAGAGTCAGTAAATTTGTTTTCATATTTTTATTTTATTACAACTTTTTTGACATTTTTTTACACGTATCTCGGCACAAATATTAACACTTTTTGCATAACGTTCAAACATATGGTTTACAAAATGGTCGTTCTGGTTACAATCTTCAGAGAAACAAAATAAATATTCTTCCATGAAATAGCCATGGGCCTTAAAGAGTAAATACATGACACAATATTGTCCACATACAGACGAGTCAAATGCTTGCAAATCAATTGTGTTTTTGATCCATTGTTTGCATTGTCGATCCATGAACTGTCTTATTTTTGGGACATAGGGGCCGAGCCCATATGAACAAAAGTGTTCTCCACGTCCATCACACCCAATGTATATAGCTTGCCAGTGTGCACCTGGTTTTGTGATGGGGTCTGTGTTGACAATGATGAGTGCAGGTTTGGGTATGTTATGTGGTAGAGTGTCGGATGCAAATACGCCCAGAAAGTTTGACGATGCGTGTGGATCCCTGCGCAGGACTGCTTCCAAAGTATGCCCATCCATTCTCAAACTCCAAAGTCAACCACGACGTTTCGGTTTTTGTCGATCTCGATTAAATTGTTGAATTCCGAGAGGACGATGCAATTTATGGCTGATGCGAGTGGTGCAGCAAATTTAAGTTCCAATCGTACCACCCCCTGTCGTTGTAGGTTCCAGTGGTTTTCACTAGCCGACAAGTCTTGAGATAAATCAAACGCAAATAACGCGAAACCCTGCGGGTACTCTGTGTATGTTATATCGTTCCCCTCGTCCTTCCAGTGTATCCCTGTACCGCTAAAGAGTGTGTTGTATGCGTCAATATGCAAGTTATTGGTGAAGTCCGGTGTCAATGGTTGCGCTGGGATTTGTTGTGAGTCCACATACAAACACAAATAATTGAGATTGAAATGTTGGAAGTTAAACGGGTTTCGTTGGTAATTTCCGTTAAAGGACTGATTTGTCACAAATCCAACGATAATCCTTTTCGGGATTTGTCCTAAGTGTAAGTTGGATATGGATTTATCTTGAAGTCCGACAGGAATGGTGATCGTCTTTAAGTCAACCCTTGTGAGGGGATATTTTGCGGGGGCCTTTTCTAAGGCTGCTGCATGGCCAAGTAAAACTGTAGGTGAAATGCGCACTTTCCTCACTAACAGTGTAGCATCCAAGATTAACAGCTTTTCATTTCTGTTTGACGACATGAGAACAAAGGCGTCTCGATTACGTGTGAGTTTAACTCGCAGCTCAACGTTATTTATAAGAAAACGGTCTTGGTTGAAAAAGTCACTGTGAATAGGACCAAGAAGTTCGAAGGTTTTGCTGTTCTTGGTAAGTTCCTGACGTTTTTTGAGACCTTCGTTCTTGTCGGCCTTAAACTCGTCCATGTAGCCAGCAGTGTCTTTGTACCACATGCGCATGGTCATGTGTGAATTTTTTGCGGGTGTGTCATAGGCCAAGAGGGATTCCATATAACTACGATAGGGGTAAGTCATCGATGATTGTGAAATAAGTTTTTGATTCAAAGAAACGTCCACTTGGCTCCAGAGTGAGTGTAGTAAATAATTGACGGGGGCTGCATCGCTATTATCAGCGTCGACAATGTCGCTACCGTCTTCTTTCACGATTTTTCCCTTCACGAGGAGGAGCGTGTGTGCGGGGTCTATGTATTCATGCCCGGTCCCAGGCACGCAGAATTCAACAGTGTTGGATTGGTCAATGCTTGTGACTGGTTTGAAGTGTGTCCATTGTCCACCCTCCAAAACTGTTTGTGTAGGTGGTATCGCCCATAAATCAAGTTCAGTGCGAAGTGCCTCCGCGGAGGCTGTGTGCAAGAGTGCCATGATTTTTAAAAAATGTGTTGTTCTGCTGGCGTGCTCGTTACCTTGGCTCTCTTGCGCGTGTGTCCTCGTCGGGTGCCTCGCGTGGACTGAGCCAGCGTCTTGGCTCTGCCGCGCTTTATACCTCTCCCTCGCATCTTAGTTACAAGATTTTTTCCCGCTTCCGAGAAGTGTTGCTTTACGCTGTTTTTGAGTGGCACTTGGCCTGTCGCTGCATCAGCGAGAATGTGACTCCCTGCCCGTAGTGCTTCACGTCCTACTGCAGAGGCTCCTTCTCTTAGGTAGGGGAAAATATTGCGAAAGAGGCCCCCCAGGAAACTGCCGATTCCTGCACCCTTTTGTGTTGATGAACCCGCATAAAAGTTCATTCCAGACCCCGTCTGGGCCTGTTTGACGTAATACTCCGCAATGTGTGCCATGGTGTTGTCAAGCCCTCTGTTTAAAGTGACACAACAGTGTTGACGTTCCGTGATCGAATGGCACGAATTGGCCTGTGTGTGTCCTTATATTCACTTCCAGGGTATCAAATGATTTTGTTTTTAATTTAAAATAGATTGGCGGCTCACATCTGTATGAGGTCATGCCACCATGTGCTTTCCGTGTTTCGACTGGGACCGTGCGAAGTAGTGGAGCTCGTGTGTGTCCCACGATTTGGTCTTCAATGATATCTAAGTAAACGTACATTTGTGGCGTCATGCCCAAGCTCGTGTCTATTGGGTATGTCCCGCTGTGTTCGTATTGTGTTGAATATGGGCCTGGGTGTAGTAAACCTAGTTGCATGGCAAGGCGTGTCGAAAATGTAAAATAGGCTCCGGGGGCCTTTTGGAATGGGTGGAACAAAATACATCCATTTTCCGTTATTTCAACGACACTGGGCCCCGCTTCACCGAACTCATGGTTTTCGTCGTGTTTTTCGTCCCCTGTGTCATATTTATCTAAAATGTTTGGCGCTGTGTCCTGTGAGTATTGTTCTAATGGCGCCAAAGCTTTTTGCAAACCAGCCAGTAAGTTTTCTTTTGTGATGTAATGTCCCGTGTGCAGTCTGTATGTCTCCGTTTTCCCTCCTGGGTGTGTCATATGTACTACATTTTCTCCCTCAGAAACTTGTTGAATTGTGTTCGGGTAGTGAAATTCCATAAGGGCCACTTCCCACTCACCATGTAGTTCAACTCTTTCGGATAGCTGTATTTTATAGTTTGATGTTTTGTTTTCAGGGTAAACTTGTGGGCTGGCATTACTAGGCAGTACCATGTAGAAATCCATTATGAGTCGACAATATCTTTGGCCAGGATCCAGGAGCGTGATGAAGTGGGATAACCTCTCCAGTGCACAAACAGTTCCTTTCTGGCGCCCTTGCCACGTTCCTTCACTATATATGCAATTTTATACAGCTCGGGTTTTTTCACAGGGCTTAGTTCCCAGGAATAAAAAGTTCCTTCTAGTTCTTCCTGTTTATCCAAGTCGGCTATGCGATAAACAGGTTGTTTGTGTGGTATAACTTGTGTGATTTTAAAAATTTCTTCTGACCAGTTCCAAGTACAACCCTTCTCAAAACGCTTCTTCTCTCTCGAAATGCGAACAAAGTCACCCACTTTCAACTTTGGCCTCACACTTTTCTCACTCAGTTTTGTCCCGTACAAATTTTGGTAAACCTCAAGGACTCGTTCTGGTTGACTGGCTTCGTATGGTGTCATTTTAAGTGTTCTGTGTTTCTTGTGGTTGTATGCGTGAGTGATATTTTCCAAGACACCGTGGGTGTATTGGTAATTTTCCCTGTGGGTGAAAACTCTTTGCATCCACATACGTAGCGTGCCAATAAAACGTTCTGTAATAGAACATTTCGTGTCCGGGTTGTTTGTGTGTGCGTATTCGATACCGTTTTGTTGTAGGTAGCTTTTAAGTGTCCTGTTTTTTAACTCACCCCCTTTGTCTGTAATGAGACGTGTGGGCCTCCTTGCAGTGTTTTGAAAAATGTGCTCAAATGCTTTTTTAACTGTGTCCGCCTTTTTATTTAGTACTGGTATTGTCCAAGCATAGCGAGAAAATACATCTGTCACACAAAGTATAAATGTGTTTCCTTGGTTATCTGCTTTTATAGAACTCACGTCAGCCAAATCAGCCATCCAACAATCGTCCACATTGTCTGCGTACGTGACATTGCGTGGGAACGTCCGTCGTGCTCTCCGGTGTAGTGTATAAGAGTCTTGCTCCTGGAGGTAGGCAACCACTTTCTTTTTATCGACTTGTGTCTCCGTAGCCTTCTTCAAACGTTCCACTGTACTGTACCCGGCTGGGTGTCGCGTGTCTTTGTAAATTAAATCAAGCCCATCGCTTCCATTTCGTTTTTGTGACCCTGTTACTGAGTCTACCTTTGTTTTTTTTCTGTTTGTCATTTTGTGTTGATTTTATCACCCGACTGTGTTTGTGGCGGCTTGTGTTCGTGTTTATACTGTCAGAAAAATTCTGTTCGACGGTCAATCCTGAACCACCTTGTGCCTGTAGAGCTTGTACGTATTTCTGGTTTCCTATAATGTCTATGGGTGTGTGTAGTGATTTCAGGACAGATGCGAATGCTTGCCAGCGTGTCACTTTGGGTTTTTGTCGTGTTCGCACAGCATCAGAAATTAAATCAATGATACTCGCGAACTCCTCACCTCCGACTGAGGCGATTCCGTTGGCGTCCCATCTAATAAAGTTTTTAGCTTCGGATGTCGATAAATGCTCATACAAAGCTGCTGCACTCTTCTTGAATTTTTGAGGAATAAGGTAAAGAAGTTTTTCCTTCAATACAGAGTTCTGTACTGCCGCGTCATCAGTTCCATTTTCACTCGTGTTTGTTTCGGGTAAAATGTGTGTCGCTGGTTTTTTTTGTTCGTTTACAAAATAAAGATATTTTTGCAAAGCTTGTTCGTAAAGGTTCCATTTCTCACTGTCCGCCGCTTTCTGTTGTAAAATCCGACTCATTTCTTTATCTAGATCGTTCATAACGTCCCCGGTTGTACGCGTAGCAGGTTTCTCATGCATTCTTGTCAGGGTGTCTTGTGGGACAAGCACCAATTTTTGGCAGTGTTGCATGTTGACAATTTAAGCACCAAAAATTAACTTTCCAAGAGTAGGTGCCAGTGCACTGAGTAAGAGTGGTAAAAACGACCCCCCTTTTTGTACCAATGCGTGTTTCTTTGCGTGCCAAGACTCGCCTCTCTTTGCTAATTGTTTGAGTATGACTTTGTGCTTTTTTAGGTTGCGCTTTTGTGTGGGTGTCAATGGTACGTTTCCGCAGAGCGTATTGTCACAGAGTTCACAGATGGAGTAAACTAGTGCCTTGTCTGCGTGTTTTAAAATTGCCTTTCGTAGTGGGGGGTGTGCGCGATGTAGAACACGAAGTAGGTCCTTGTGTTTGTGATGCTTCGGAGGGGCCATCTCAAGTCCTTCGTGAGATGTGTACTTGACGATACATCCTTCGCGAATGATTAGTGCTGGGCGGTGAGTGCGTTTTTATACTTTCCTTTCGGTATGTAAACCACGGTCGTCTCGCCGGGAAAAATATGTGTTCTGAGTCGTAAGTGGTCTTTCTGGCGCACACTCAAGTCAAATAAAATATAGGAGTGCCCTTCGCGTGTTGCGTCTTCATAAGCTTCTAACATGCCTCTCCAGTTAGCAGGGTCAACTTGTAGAACGAAAGTTCTAATCTGTTGTAAATCCCGGGGGGATTTCAGCAAAATGACATAATGCGCTTGCAAACTTATTTGTCTTAGGTTCGGCGGGAATATGGATTGGGACAGGAACCAAAATGACAGGTTCCGATGATGTGAACCTTTGATCGCAATTTTCAAAAACTCTGGATTTCGCTTCAGTTGATCCATCATGTCGTCAACGATGACGAATTTGGGTCCTTCCCCTGATGGAAACAGGTCTAAGGATGGTGCCCCCTCAATGAACTGTACGCTGTGCTGTTCCGCTAGTTCAGAATAGATGTCTTGATATTCACTATAAAACCACATGACTTTTTCGAATTGAACGTTAAACATCTCGGTGCGATTTTCTACAACTCTTTTTACAAAGTAACTTTTTCCTGCCCCTGATTGGGCGCACACGAGTACATTCGAAGGATGGGAGAAACGTAAATCCATCTTGCTTATGTGGTGTACAAACTGAGACTGTGTCGTTCGTCCCATGGCACAGGGTTTTTATAGGAATGTGAGTAAAAAGCCACGTTAAATTTTATTAAGTTTATTTACAGAATCAATTTATTTTTACAGAGTGAGTAGGATTATTTTGAAGAGTTTGTCAGGTCTTCCAAAACATTTAACATTTCATAGTCTTCGTCATCTAAGAGGGTGCCCTTAAATCCAAAAGGAACTGTTTTTTCTTTGTCTATGCGTCTCCGTTTATTTAAACACACTTGCCACTTTTTCGTTGATGGCCGTGAGACAATGCGCCAACCAGAAACTCGTGCAATTTGTGTCGGAATGTGTACTGTTGTCACCTCAGATTTATCACTTAAGACCATGTTTTTCAGTCTGTCGAATGTCACTGTGTCATTGCAGGAGCTGTTGATCGAGATTCCCCTAACTTTGATCACTGTTTTGATGTTTTTTAAATCCCCACCGACTGCAACGCGGTACGCGTAGTTTTTCGGTCCCGCAGATGCGAATTCAATGCAGAATGAATTCTCCCCGTAGTCTTCAGCTAATTGGTCCGTCATCTGTCCAAGGTACTGGCCCAGTTCAGGTTCAGGTTGGCCGGGCACGGAGAGAAAACACACGGAATCTGTAAAACCAAAAGTGAGGTTAGTTTTGTTATGACTGCTGTCCTTTCTTTTAAAAAAATCGAAAAAAACGTTAGTTTTTTAAAAATCAACGTACCGGTATCATGGTAAAGTGCACGTTCTCCCACTACATCTAAATATTTGTATAACAATAAACGACCATGTGCCGTGGTCTGGCAAGCGTGTATTAATGAAATTGTTTTTGAGACATCCTGTATCTCTTCTGATGCAGGCGTGTAGTTGATTTGAAGACAGTCGTCACCATAAGGTACAATAAAATTGATGACAATAGTGTCATTTTGTATGAGGCGAATTAACTCGCCATAGTCATGGATAAATACGGTGCTTGGCTTGAGTGACCTCTCGCCCAACTTTCCCCCTACAAGAAACAAAAAAAACGAATCAAAAAACTAAGTTTTTTTAGCGTCATTAAAAAAATAATTTTACGTCGGGTACTTACAAAATGAGTTCAGGATGAGCTTGGCCAAGGTCCTCTTACCGGGGTTTTTCTGGACACGGTCTTTCCTGATGATGATGCCATCTCTGTCAAATATATCTTGTACGTATTTGTCTTTCTGTTCTTCAGTTTTTATGTGTGGTGGCCAGCCAGAGGCTTCATACTTGAGTGACATATTTTCTCTAACATAGGCAGAAAATAAACCATCTGTTTTTGTTTTGTCATCGTATTGCTGCACCGTTGAATATTGATGCAATTCATGAGTTTTCATGACTTTGTATCCCTTTTGAAGTGCAAGCTGAAACTCGTTTGCACACCACGTCCCTGTTAAACACCTGTCTTCTGGATTCTGATGTGTACAGCTCTCTTGGCTTTGATTTTCCATACACGTGCGGCATAAAGAGAACATCAACTTGGCACAGCATTTGTAAGGCAGCACGGGCAAAAATAAATCTTCTGGTGGTAGGACAGTAGCTTTCACAGCACCATTCCATGAGTCAACACACGGCATCGGGTCACCTTCGAGGTAAATGGTGGGGTGCCCCGTGACGTAACGCTGTTTGTGTTGGCAGTAAGGGTATTCAGAGCATATATCATAGAATAAGATCTTTTCACCTTTGCTTAAGTCTGCTTTTTTGTAAGAGCGTAGTGCAGAGGTGCGTCCACCGCACAGGCAGTCCCGTAAATTGAGTGGTGTTGTTCTCTTGGTAGGATTTTGTTTATAAAAGTCAATGAGTGTGGGGTTAGTTTTGCATTCGCGATTGAAGTCGCACTCCCACTGTTCATGAACAATGTAATGATTTCTCTTGAAAAGGTCTGTGAGTCTCATTGTTTTGTCATATCGGTCCTCTCCTGCTTCTGCCCTTATTTTTTGGCGTGTTTTTGTGTCTGCAAAACATGTGAGACAACAGTGATAGTAACAGCCATGGAATTGAAATATGTGTTTTTCCGTTCTTCCATCTGCTTTCTTGATTTCAGTGTAACCGTCAACCGGTCGCCCCATGACTTTAACTTCATTCCCATTGTTTGCTGTTATTATTTTGGCAGTGTCACCAAGTTTGTGTTGCTCGTAATCGAGCCATTTGAGTGCCGCAAAAGACTGTTTATCACGCCCTCTGTAAAACCCACCTCTAGGGGGGATAGCTAAAGAATGTGGCCTCATGTGCTTATATCTGTACAAGCACATGCAAGCTGAACTCAACGTAATGCAGTGATGTAGCGGACAAAATCCTCCGATTTCCATGAAATCAGCCCTGAACGCTTCCATGGCTTGCCTTAAAATCTGTACGTCAGACTGGCAGTAAGTCAAAATTTCATATTTAAAGTTAAATCGATAATCATGGTCTAGTTGTTGTTGGTACCATGTTTCAAAATCTAATTTGTCCTTTGGCGTCATCGAGCTGGTACAGTATAAATCTTTATCTGGCATGGGGCCGATGTAAGAATAATATTCTTTTCTATTCATGAGATGAGGGAAAAATCCCTTGCGTAACTCGGCAAGTCCAAACGATTTTGGTAAACTGGCCAATTTTTGAGACAAGAACATGATACTGTCCTTAAAGCAAATATTACCCATTTTCAAACTGATCATTTTGGCACCCTGCAGAATGACTTCTGGTTTCATTTTCCTGTTTAAACATTCTTGTAAAACAAAGTAGGTGTCAAAGGCTTTCCCGTTGTGTGAAAAACACGTAATGTGAGTTTTTTCTTCTGAACAAAGTGTTTGTAAGTAAGTTAAAAATTGTCCGACGACGTTTGTGTCTGATGTGCCTTCTTCTAGAGAATCAAAAATGTGCTCTCTCACACCACATTTGAAGCATTCGTGTTCAGTCGTACTGATGTGTTCACACATGTCACACACTTGGTGACAAATGAGAACATTGGGTTTGTGTTCCATCCAATTGTTTTTGTCCTCAAACTGATCCGATGCCGATGTTTCTGTATCGAAGTATACTCGTATGTATCTTGTGTCTTTACAATAGGGCTTAGGTTCCCACGGAGGAACATAGCATTTGTGATTTTCGGGTGTGGTAAGCTTACAAGTCGAACAATAAATTGTTCCACATTTGTGTTTTTTGCTTCTGCCTTTCCCCGGGATAGCCAGGTTGATGGATTTTTCGCAAGTGGGACAGAATTTAAGGACTTGACATGTTGTTCTTTCATGTGAGTAAATGTGTGCAGTGTTGTGAAATTGAAAGCACTCATCGCCTGAAAAATAACGACAGCACTCATTGCATTTTTTCAAAGTGGCATTGTTGTGCATGTTTGTTGACCCACATCTCCAGCAACTGTTTGTACATTTGTGTTCATTCTTACTGCTTGCTGCAACTAGACAAGTGTCACAATAATATCTGAAGCTAAAAACAGCCGTGACACTCATAATTCCATAAAAATGTCCATCCATGAGCAGCAAATAAATGTTCTTCCTGGGATGTGCTAGAGTGGAAACGGGACCATGAAAAATGATCTCTTTTCCTTTCTGATCACCAAACAGGACGAGTCTGTGGTCAGGCAACGAATCCTGTAGCTTCCTCACTTCATGAATCCCGCATTTGGACCGGCTGTCAATGCCAGCGTCATCGCATAATTTTTTAGCCAGCCTCATTTGGTGTTTTGATGTGTTTTTTTTCAGTCTGCAGAATGAATAAGAGGGCATTGTCTTGCGGGCCATGCATATAGCAACGCACCTTGTCAAGCACATGTTATCCGTGTTTTTAGGATCAAAAATGGAAGCTCCCTCTATTTTTCTCTGTAAAAATGACGAAGCCAGTTCGTGGGGTCGGCCGGGTTTCCTACCTCCTGCTTCTGGTTGCGGTACGTGTATGTATGAAAAATGTAGTGCACCATCAATCATAAAACTTTCGTTGCTGTTTAATACATGACTTATTTTGTCTAAGATAACCTGACCCGAAATTTGATCACACCTTCGAAGTGAGAACCAGATGGGTGTGGTCCTGTTTTCAGTGCCTCTCACTTCTAGTATACAATTGTCATGTGGTTTGGCCTTGACTGCTTTTCTTTGTCTGTCAAGCATAGTGTCAAACAAATCTGCCAGATGGTGATGTATGTCTAATGTTTGCCCAAGATTTTTCACACTAATAACCTCTTCTCTGAATTCCAGTTTAAATCTCTTCAAGTAGCGTGTGGTCGTTTGAATGATTTCCAGAGTAGGCAAATATGCTTCTGCGTTTTCTTCCTCCTGAACTGCTTCGCCAACACTGACCTTCCGTTTCCGTTGCGACTGAGATGCCCTTTCATGTGTGTTTGTTAGTTCCATTTCATCGGGATCATGTTCTGTAGCGTTAATAGAGGGGGGTGTTTCAGGAGCATTTTCATGTGTTTTCTGACTGACTTGCTTCCGTGTGACAGCGCCCCCGAGCATGCGCCGGGCCAAGTTGTACGTTGTGTGTACCAACGGATTGGTTCTCCCTGTGGCAGACATTATTTCCAAGTAGGCCCTGTACCCCGATTCAAGGAAAGGTAGTAAGCGTTCATCACTGGGTACTTCGTCTGTCAGGGGTAACGCAGCGAGGAGCGTCACAAAAGCTTCAGAGAGGTATACCGCGTT
>Ga0194135_10002608_pt1 | contig 10958 bp, 12 predicted proteins | sample LitLau_LLRF_2013_FD_134024 | JGI IMG/M metagenome (GOLD analysis project Ga0194135, IMG submission 134024) | Freshwater sediment microbial communities in response to fracking from North America - Little Laurel Run_MetaG_LLRF_2013 (version 2) | ecosystem: Environmental > Aquatic > Freshwater >... | reverse complement strand
CCCGTTCTCACTCGCACTCACTAAAATCACTTCCAAGGATTTTCCAGGACGGGGGCTTAAAAAGTTGAAATTTCCCGTTTTCGGGGTGGAGAGAGAGGGGGGGGGGGTTGCGAATCAAGGACTCAAGGATTCCTTGAAGGATTCTCATTTAGGGACCTTACTAATCAAATGAGAAATGGAGTAGATTAGTCTTTTAACGGCAGACGACGACGACGACGAGTTGGGTGAAAATTGCTTTCTCTCAGGTCGTTCTCCCTCCAATCTCTCAATGTCCGTCCTTTCCCCTAATCCTCTCATTGACAGAGAGAAAGTCCGACACGTCACCCTCCCCATTATCATCTCATGAGTCCTGATGCGTTGGGCCCGAGTCCTTTGGAACTTTGATTCCTCCCGGATTCTCCATTTGATTAAGGCACTACCGGCGGCAGGCTACACGGAAAGGAGGAAAGACAGGCAATTCGAAAAGAGGAGATAGGGCCTGGATCCAGGATCCACGACTTTCTCTCCTTCTCAATCTCCAATCCTCTCACCCCCTGCCAACTAAAGTCTCTTGCCAACCAACCTATCCTCTTTATTTTTATTCGGGAAAATATTAGATAGGCAAAAGAAAGGTGGAGGAACTTGCACAAGCTGGATAAGGAAAGGAGCCTCATTCCGTTGCCGCGGATCCGCGGCATGAGGTGGAGTCGAAGTTCTGATGATGGATGTTTGATTGATTCTTCTCCCGTCCAAGCTTGGAATGGAGATGGATATGATAGGAAAAGCGTAGGTTAGGCTTTTCTTTCAAATCACATCAGGCATTTATATGCTTTGGGAAATGGACGGAGCATACAATGTAAACTGCTCAATTCGATGTTGTTGGTGAGGAGGGCGGTCGACTCAATCAATAGTTGTACACTATACAAATGCTAGGCGGAAGGTTATAGTTGACAGGTTCCTATCCCGGGATCCGTCTTTTAGACAGATCCTAAACGTAGGAGTGTATCTTCCCTCCGATAGAACCCTCAGTTCTTATAAACTCCTTTCATCAGAGTCTCTAAAATAACTTTTTAGGCTCCCCAGAAATACTTTTCAAAAAGGTAGGAGAAAGTCGTGATATTGGAATTGAAGCTTTGGATTGGAAGATAAGCCAGCAGACCTTAAGCGCTTTATTCACAGAATGTGAAGACTTGGGATAACATCCGATAAGGTCACCCCTCACCTCTTGGCCCTCACAAAATCAACATTTTTTTTTCTGCTCAGCGTCCAAAGGCGGGAGAGATGCGGGTTTCCGGACCCTGATTCCCGATTTTCAATATCAATACCTTCCGGCTCAAAATTTGAGCAATTGATTGTAACATGCAATGTCCTGGTTGGGAGTCCATCTTCATTATAGACTGATTTTATTGAGCAAACCTCATTGATTTATTCTCCTTACATTTCTCTGCTGCTGCTGCTGCTGCGGAAGTCTCAACTCCGAATACGTAGAAGGAGAGAGGAGGTTTGGAAGTTGGGCTACTCAAATGTTTCACGCAAAGTTGGAGTTTATATGTAAAAGCAGGAGGGCAAATGGAACCGTGGGATTGATTTACGGAGTTTGAACTGTATATTACATAGTGCCCCTCTCCCCTCCCGTGCCTGTAAGGAGATTTTCCCAATATTCCACATTTGTATGTGTTTGAAGACAGCTTAGCGTCCGGAGGTTTTTCCTTCTGCTGCAGCACTGCCGCTACGGATGACTCCGCGGAACGGGATGACGGAGGGCGACAACTGAGAGAAAGTGACTGGGAAGATTCCTTTCATAAAATGGGCCTGAGAAAGTAAAGAGTAGAAGTGGGGCAGAGACGGAGGGCGGTTGAAAAGGACTTTGATGGAATGAGCGGATTTTTGGGATTTGAGATTACCCGAGTCTTCTTAGGACCCAATCTCCGTCGGCAACCCTCCCAACTCTTTTAAATTTAAGACTTAAGGTAAATCACCACGGGCTCAGACGATGATGGTAGCGGTGAGTAAAGGAGGGAAGCAGTTGATCCATTATAATAAAACAAAACAAGGTTGGAGATGCAAGAGGTGAGAGATAAGGGAAAGGGGGGGATAGACCAAGGATGGGGAGCTTGATGAGACGGATTCCACGTCGCCCTTCTTTTCTCCTTTTCAGAGCCTTTTCTATCCTTTCTCTCCCGAAATAAAACTTTCTCTCTGTTTCCATTCTGCCGCAGCAGGAGGAAATTGATTCCATGTCTCCGGTTTCCAAAGTGTGAGTTCCTCTCCTTTCTTCCGACTTCCAATCAATTACATTAGGTTCAACGACAATTTTTGGCTCCACTCCACACACACACAAACACAGACTCTCTCTCTCTCTCTCTTCAATAAATCTCGGGGAAATTCTCTTCATCAAAGGAATTAAACGTTATTTGGAATTAAATAAACTAAAATGCGAAGGATTGATTAAAATCCTTTTCTCTGACAGGAAAGATATCCGAGTAGAGCCTCAAAACGACAATCTAAGGATCTCTCTTTTAACTTGGACTAAAGTCCTGGCCCTAGTTCAATTCTCCTGCCTCCAAAGGGCAAAATTTCCAAGAGTTTGACATGAAATAGAGTTTTAAGATCCCTCCTCGGGAAGACTGGAGGAACTTGGACGACGGAGGAACCAATGAAAATCCAGTCGAATGGATTGCCCAACTCCCCCAAGACTGTGGGGAGAGAGAGAGACAAGAAGAGCTTCAAGGTATCTTGGCATCTGCGGTTTTGAGTCCTCTCCAGAAACCGTGGAATTATTACTCCACAGATCTCTTGAGATGGAATTAGTGACAAATATTTCAGTTTAAATAGGCTCATAAGTTAAGGCCCGCCTTATGCTCAGGGTTAATTTCACATTTCGTGCCCAAGTTCCTAGTGGCACTGATTTGATAATTCTCCTTTTTACTTCTCTTTCTCCGACGCCGAAAGGGAAAGGAGTAAAAGTTCAAACTTTCAAAGTTTTGGAAAGAATATGGGAAATGGCGAAAGGTACCAGCAGCGGCCGCGGCTCAACAGAACTCGAATTAGTGGATCAAGGGTTTGAGAAAAGGAGAATGTCGGGTCGTTGGGAGGCGAGAAGAAGGAAGGGAAGCGCCTTGTATTTTTTCCTCGTTCCTTGCTTCTCGTCACCGTGAGGTGTTTGGCTGTTGTGCTTGAGGCAGGAGAGAAAGCAACGGAGTAAGTCTTATTTATTAGAGGCGACCTTATTATTTCCTCTTTCTCTGGCGCTTCCTTTGATGGTGAGTTTGGACTCTAATACTCTGCCGGAGTTTAAGTCTACAGATTCAGGGATTTCTGGCAGGAGTAGCTGAAAGAGGAGGAGAAAAAGTAAATCAAAGTGGAGGACCGTAGACCGTTGAATCATCACGATAAAAATGAGGAGCAGCAACCGCCGTCTCAGACACCGCGGAAGGCAATAAAATCTATACCACCCAAATGAAAACGAAATTGGAGATTCCCTCGTTCCTTTCATGTTCTGGGCTTGTTTGGTTTTTGACAGTAGGGGAATCTTAATATATCGGAGGTTCCAGTAATCATTTCTAATGAAGCTACAAGGAAGGCAAGAGGCGAGTCTGCATGATTTTGCGAGTATAGAGAAGGATAATCAAATTATTTTCAGTTTGTATTTCAACTCGATCCTGTACACTGGGTTTGATGCTGGCAAGTTGGCATGACATGAATCCAACACCTTGGGTAGGAAGACTACTAGAGTTTACTCAAATGAAATGATCCCAATTCCCTCTTCGACAGAATTGTAATTGGGCTTTACCTTTCCTTATACAGCTATATACACTTCACATCTGCTCCAGTTATGTAGGTCTATTCCAGTCATAACCGACAGTCCCCATTATTCCGTCACTGGGTTTTCATATCCAAATTTTTATTAATTGAAAAGTGAGGAGAGTTTAAAAGCTTTTCGGGGATGACGGGAGGGAGCCGTTAGTGTCATCCAGAGAAAGTTCAGGAGTTGTACTATTTCCTCCACCGTCCCTCTCCGTAGAGGCGGAGTAGACGGGCTTTAACAGTAATTGCAAAAGTTTTCCTGTGGATCTCCTTCTCGGCGGAGAGAGAGAAAGGGTCGACTATCCATTTTAATTTCAACGAGTCTGGGAATGATGAAGATGATAAAGTTGATGGGCGGATCAGAGCTCGGGAGGCAGGAGCATGAGAGAGGGAGGAATCTCATGGACGAGGATGTGGATGAAAGTGGGCTAGAGAGTGTGAGGCGGATTTTGATCCAAACTTATCCCCTTTCCTTTCTCTTCACAATCTGTCCCAATGTCTTATAAGCATTTTGATTCAATTAGGAGAAAGTTTTGTGTCGTCGCTTTTTCCGAGGGCCGTTAGAAGTGGGAAGGGAAGAAAAGATAAGACAGCCGCTTGCTGTCTAACATTCGCTCAACTTCCGAACCCCAACTTTCTCCCTTCCGTCTCCCATTAATATATTTTAATATCCAGTCGCCTGCCTAATCTTTCGGAGGAAATATTCAACTCCTTCCTTAACCAACTAGGGCAGATACCAAGAGAGAGAGAAAGTAGGGAGAGGAGGAAAGGAGGGGGACCACTCCCATCATTTATATCCCACTTTCCCAAATCAATCCTCTCCTCTCTCCGGAAACACTTTGGCACTTTGGAATCCCCAGCCAAATGAACTGGACCTTTCTCCGTCCTTCTTTCTCCATTCCAGACTCACTCCTGCTGACGAAAACCGAAAAGGATAGAAAGGGACTGGGAGAAAAGAGTAGGAGAAAAAGATCGCCTCGCCTGCAGGAATCCTCTCTCTCCTCCTTTTCATCTACACTTGACAAAGTTTGGAGTCCCCACAAAAGTCACTCACTAAGACGTGGATCAAAGTATTAAATAAGAACTTTCCCACTTTATTGACTATACACTTCCATTAATTTCCTTCTCGTTTGTCAAGAGGATCAAATCCCCATGACCATAAAGCTCCGGGCTTTGAGCATTGAATCAGACGAGAGAGAGAGGGCGAAAGAGATTAGAGAGAGTCCAGGATTATCCTATTCAGAGTCCAAGTCCCAGCCAGCACCCCAAAACTTTGCATCCAGGAAGAAACTTTGTAATTAATGGGCTCAATTAGTGAGATTCATCAATGGAGGATGTTATAGTCTGCGTAAGAGTCAGGGTGGCGGGCAGTCTGCACTGGCTTCGGATTTTCTGGAGTGGAGCGACGGTGGCAGGCGGGTTTCCGTTTGTGGGGTTGACAGAGGGCAGAGCGGAGGAGGACTCCCCTGGGAGGTGTCCCGAGGGGTCGTCCGTCCTCAGCTCCTGATAGGATGATGATAGGCCGAGAGGTTAGGAGAGCATGGGATTATTCACGATTATGAAAACGATTATGCTCCCTTTATAGCCCCCATTCTCTAAATCAAAGTGCTTCACGAGGAGGAAGACAAGTCCGCTTCCCTTCTTCCTGGTCGGAGATCCAATGGAGTGGAGAGACTCTCAAACTGAGCTCTGGAAACTGGAAACTGGGGAAAGGGGGAGAAAACTGCTTTCTTTTTGGCAAAGGACCTCTCCTCCTCCTCGCTCGGAGTCAAAACTTTTTTTTTTCCTTCTCTCCCTTTTTGCATTGTAGTTTGTTGGTGACATAAATACTGCCGTGTCATCAGAGTGAGCTGATAAAGGTTGGGAGGATGGGTAGATGACTTCCAGATAGTTCCCATGCCGTCCCGTCCTCTTCCAGTCAGAGAAAGTCATTGAGAGGTTTTCCCTTCCCCCAAGCGTCCGCTAGAGTCGACCAACCAAATGCAAAGGGAGGATGGACATGGAGATAAGTTCTGAATGAGTGCAGCAATTGATGCAATCACCATACACAACCAAAAATGGATGGAAATTGGAAAGTAACCTCGGAATTGGGGGGTCCTTATCCCCATCCTCATCTTTCACTCATTATTCCTTAGCTTCCTCCCCAGCCGAAACAATCCAAGTTAGTTCTTGGATCTTTAGAAACACAAAGGCAAGGCGAAAATATAATTAGAGTTCATGAATCCAAATCCAAGGATGATGGAACGGATCCTCGCTTTCCCTTGTTGACTGGAACCATGCAAAGTTCAATCAAATCCGTTAAATTAGAAGCACGCAGACGCCCGCCTGTTAACTATTGTAATTGAATCCATCCCTCATCCCACGGCTGACTGACAGACGGCGAGCAGACTATGTAGTTTCTGCAATGACTTTTCTGCATGAAAATGAACATTTTAATAAGCATTCAATAATCCTTCCAACACTTTATTACAGTTGTTTCTCAATTTGCCATTTTCTCTCAAAACTTAGAAAACAAAACAAAGCCACGGGGATTGAATACAAAGAGTACCGGGTGTGTTGGGCTAATAACTAAAAATCTAACAAGTTGGGACGTTAACTTAGAATAATGGACATTTAGGAGTGCGGGCGGGACTCAAATCGGGTAGATCCCATAAGAACTTAACTGAATGAGCTTCTCAGGAAATAATAATATATTTCATAGCATATAAAAATGACAATACAAATGTGATTGTGTTCTGTGTACTTTTTGCTTGCCAAGACTCCACAAATTATAATTTGCATTTATCCAGTTAGCCTTTACCCGACATCCTTTGGCAATATTACTTCCATTTCCACTAAGGGAATCAACCATAGAAACTATTTAAAATATAAAATCAAATCCCTTTCTTCTCAACTAACGCCTTAAATGATACAAAAAAAAAATCATGTTTGACAACCTTGAGTTTGCAAAAATAATTATTTAGAATGATTTTAACAAAAAAAAATGAGAATGGAGTTGATGATAAATTATTTAAATTAATAGCAGAAATGCAGTGATAAAAACATTTGTGATTTCGGATTTGGTATTCGAAGGAGGGGAGGAGTGAGGTGTTTGGAATCCATGACATCCATGACAAGTCAATCCTCTCCGTTCCATATTACTGTACAGTGTACATTTGCGTATAGAATAGTTGAGGTGCTGGACTTATCACACCGTACCTCAACGAGTAATAAAATCATCTGTTTCCAAGTGTGTGAAAATACTTTTGTAAGACAATAAATGATCCTCTCCATTTTGAAGAATAATTAACTACTAACCTCTGTATGTCTCTTATATCCTAATCAATAACTCTCATATTACATAACTTTGGATTCCTCGACTCTAACGGTACATTTTGAATTAAGTTAATTTAAACTCTCTCTCGCTTCGGCTTCAAAGGTTTCCACTATGAGCGAAATCGTTTTTTTTTTGGAAAGAAGCGTAAACTGCATAAAGTATCCTCATGTATCAGGGTAATGAAACGCCTGATCCAGAACTGCACTCAGCTCACAGTTTGGGCTTGCAGGCCCCAGGGGTGGGGCTGTCAGATGAGCTCCGGCGTCAGGTGAGATTTGTAGCAGAGGAGAAATCTCTCCGATGTTCCCCGCAATTGAGATACTGCCATTTGTCACACTATCAATCAAATCAAACGAATCCTGTGGGTCCCAAGATCCAATATTCCTTGAACTCTGATATATGAAATAAAAAAAATTTTAAAGATTGAGATTAGACAAAGGTCGGACAAGGAAAGTTTTGAGCCGTAGTCATCCCATCAGCAAGGCATTACCTGCAAAGCATACTGCAACAAGCTCCGATCCGAGACACCACTCCAGTCTCCTTTTGTTAGTGCTTGCTCAATGGGATCTAAATGCGTGGAGTGAACGTATCCTCCGTGTGACGTTGGATTTGATTGCGGAGGCATTGCATGTTGGGGTTGAGCCGAGCCTGGGTACATCGGAGGTGGTTTCTCCATTTGAATATACTCTCGTATCTCTGACATCCCATGTGTCTGCTGGGGAAGCGGCATCAGTCCGTGATCGTACATGACGTTGTTTGCAATTGAATTCCCACTTAGGTGGTAACTGTTGAGACTCTGGGAATTTTGGAGGTGGGACTGCTGCTGGTGCTGTTGGGAAGGCGGCATGGGAGAGTGGAGTGGTAATGGTGTGGGAGGGGGATTAATGGAGGGTAAATTAGTGCTAGTTCCATTTCCTGTGGGTGGTGCTGGAGTTGAATTTACAGGGATGAGAGGGTTGCCTAGGTTCATAGTCATTGAGTTATGATTCCGATTTCTGTTTCCAGCAGCAGCGGCAGTAACCGCAGTTCTCTGAGCCTCCTCAGCATATTGCTTCTTCCATTTACTAATGTAAGACTTCATCTTCTCAAGAATGAAATCCGGCACTCGGAATCCTTTAATGTCATCGTAATTAATTGTCACATTCAATCTGAAAAAAAAGAGCAGAGAGATTACAATCAAGTCAACTAACGAGCCCCGTAGTCCTAATAAAATACCCTGGAAGACAATTCCAATAAATTATTCAAAGGCGCAATAAAACCGGTTTTCTTATGATGAGAAATGTTTCCAACTTCTTTTTTAACACACAAAAAAGAGCAAATGTTGTTGCAGGTGAATAAAGTTCACTAACTTGTTGTCTTGGGCCAATTTCTCAATATCTTCCAACAGCATTATATAGGCTCTTCCTCCAGTGGCAGGCATCAACTTATTTTTGGATAACCACTCCTTGTCATCTGAGTCGCTAGCGTACTTGAAGAGCCCCGGATGCTTGACATAGAGACGGCCCCGTGTTTGAGCAAATCCAAGTGCTTTGTTTGCCCTAGAAAGTAGCAAGTAAAATTTGACATTACCAAACAAGCTTCAGTTCAGTTTTCTACGGCGAATGATTAGAAATTAAAAAAAAAAAGTAGAATTTTTGGATACCCTACTCGGATTCAGGTTCTAATTATAAAAGGATGAACTTTGAAAGAAAAGAGGAAATGAATTGGTGGAATATCTTACTTGGCTCCCATGATAAAGAGAGTATCTGGAATCAATTTATCCAAATCCCAGTTAGCAACGTGCTTCCGTGAAGGACCGGACGGTTTCTTTGGTTTAGCGGCTGTCCCATTATTAACAGCATTATTATTTTTTCCTGCGGAGCTTTCATTCCCTCCACTGCTTTTATTATTATTATTGGCAGACTTTTTCATCTTCTTGCTTGCATTCGACATGGAACTAGCTTCGGAATCCGTATCATCCGATTCCCGTTTAATTCCGAAAGTTGGACTCTGGAAAGGCATTAGAGGAAATGTATTTTGTAAACAATCCCCATCCAATTCAATAAACAAGTCATGCCGTGTCAGGCCGCCTCATATGAAGTCATTAGAACACTGAGAGTGAACACTTACTGCATGCGGGAGTTTGACTTGATCGTTACTAATTTGGCTATGGTGACTCTGTGAATAGTCAGAAGACTCATGATCTATTGCACTTCCAATGGTACTGCAGGACATTGATGACGGGGACGGAGTTGACGAGCGCACTGGATACATTCTCTTGGCATCTTCAAGTATTTGACGGCACATTATGTGAATATGATCGTCAGTCACCGAGTCTGGACCAGAATTACTCCTTATATTCTCTATACCGGGTTTGAAGAATAGCTGGAAAGAAAGAAATCAAAAGGCAACAAATTAGCATCTATTCCTTTGACTTTCTCTCTCAGTATAAACTCTCTAGTTCAACTTGGTTGATCTTCATAAAGACAAACACAAAGGCTTGACATCGGGTAGAATAAACCACCTCACTCACCTCCATATACTTTGTAATAACATTTCTAATGTCTTGGTTCACTGAACGTTGAATATTTTGACGGAGAAGATCGAGCGACTTTGCAGGAGTAGTAAAAGACATTGAAACAGTTGAAGTTGTTGATTTAAGCTTGCTAACCGGTGGTGATAATGATGAGTGTGGTCTTAGAAGATTCAAATTGTACTGCCGCATATTAAATGGGTTCTGAAATAAGCAAAGAAAAGAATACCATGGGTGGTGAGTATAAATGTGAAGTTAATGGACATGGATAGGGAGAAAGTTAAATTAAATTCCGGAGATCGGCTCTTTCACTACTTCTCCCGCCTCAACCTATTATAATGAATAACTAAAGGTGGAATCCGTTGATTTACTTACGTTGTTCCTGTCCTCCATTTCGGCATCATCATGACGAGTCTGGAGGAAGTGATTTCTAATGATGTGATGGGAGGAAAGGATATGGAGTGAGTACTAATTATTCTTGAGGGTGAGTTTAGTTGTGTATGTGCTCTCCGGAGTGTTTGACGTACCCATTGAGCTGCAAGAACCCTTGACCTGTCCTGGATGAGCATAGATCTCTCACAGTGGAGGTTGGGGTAGGGGTTGAGTGGCTGAGTGGACAGGTGGTACAAGGGATGGATTGAGCTAAAGAGGGTCACTGGGATTGGATAAATAACGAAGTAGGGAATGAATGAAGGGGAGAGCTGTTTTCTGGTCGTTTAACTGATGAGGATGAATCAAACTAGAGTAGACTGGGCAGTCTGGGCAGCTGCCTGTCCGTCTGTGTCCTCAAATACTTGTGTGAGTGACTGAATACTTGTTAATTAATTAGAGGAAGGAGAAGAAGAGGCAAATCCCAAGGAAGGAAGAGTAAGAGTGGTTGACCCAAAGAAAGACTCTTCTCTCTCTCTCTCTCTTCTCCTATTCTTGTCTTTTTTCTTCTCGAGAGATGCCACACTCTCCCTCAGCCTCAATTAAGAGACCAGCCAGCACCATGCAGGGGTACCCTTTCCTTTTCCTTCCTTCCTTTCTCTATTATACCTCAGAATAATGCTGGCGGACTCGACTCTTCTACTCACCCCGCCGCCATTACTTACCTACCATTACGATATTGCTAATCAAGTTTCATTCATTCCTACTACACAGAAGCAACTCACCGAAGAAAACCCCGCCAAAATTCAAAACAGATCGTTGTCTCGCTCTCATCTAATCTCGACTCTTCTACTCTCTCTTGGCAGTTTCCGAAACGATGACATTTCTTTCTTCGGGGAGATTGTCTTCTGATGAGAAATTATCAGCATGCCGAAACTACGGATTATCGAAAATCGTAATTGACATATTTACAGT
>Ga0194135_10002607_pt1 | contig 10961 bp, 8 predicted proteins | sample LitLau_LLRF_2013_FD_134024 | JGI IMG/M metagenome (GOLD analysis project Ga0194135, IMG submission 134024) | Freshwater sediment microbial communities in response to fracking from North America - Little Laurel Run_MetaG_LLRF_2013 (version 2) | ecosystem: Environmental > Aquatic > Freshwater >... | reverse complement strand
GTCAAAAACATTCTTTTTATAAAAGAGAAATTTAGATATTTTAAAAATAGACAAGGAAGAATTATGAAAAAGAAAATATTGTTAACCCTCAAAACCTCATTATGAGTGGATGGGTAGTAATAATTATATCGATAAAATGACAGCTTGAAGATCTGTAATTTTATTAAAACCTTTATCCATTGTAAACAAAGGCAAATCAAAATATATTGCAGTGGCTGCAATAACCGCATCAGGAAGTTTTACTTTGTATTGAGATCTAATATTTATGGTGATATCTTTGATTGCTGATTCAATATCTATAATATAACACTCAGATAAAAAATCCTTTAACAATTTGGAATCCTCAAGAGTAATATTAGGAAAGCTTAAGACTTCAATTTCTGTAATTATTGATACAAATAAACTACGGCCAGTTATTAATTCCTGAACTTCACTAACACCATTAAAAAAATTGATAATTAATGAAGTATCAACAACTATACTATCTCCACTCATCTCTGGATTTTAATTGATAATCCAATCCGTCGACACCGAAATTTATTTTACCAAAATATTTATCCAGTTTAATTGGCACTTTTTTCTTCGGAAGCTTAGTTAACTCTTCATCAAGTTTAATTCTCCCTGTTAATTTATTAACTTCAATTATTTTTGCCATATACAAATATACTCAATATCCATAAAACAAAAAACCCGGCATAAACCGGGTTTTAATATTTTAGATAATTTTTACTTATACGCCTAAAAGTAACCTTGCAGGGTCTTCCAGTAATTGTTTTACCCTTACCAGGAAGCTAACTGATTCGCGGCCATCAATTATGCGGTGGTCATAAGATAATGCCAGGTACATCATTGGACGGATAACTACTTGTCCGTTTACAGCAACCGGGCGCTCAATAATATTGTGCATTCCCAAAATAGCCGATTGCGGTGAATTTAATATCGGAGTCGACATCATGGAACCAAAAACACCACCATTAGTAATAGTAAAAGTACCTCCTGTCATTTCTTCCAATGTCAGTTTGTTTTCGCGTGCTTTAACAGCTAATGCAGCTACCGATTTTTCAATATCAGCAAGGCTCATGCTCTCCGCATCACGCATAACCGGCACTACCAATCCTTTTGGTCCAGATACCGCGATAGAAATATCAGCAAAGTTACTGTATACTACTTCTTCACCCTCTATACGGGCATTTACTGCAGGCCAGTCTTTCAAAGCTTCGCAAACGGCTTTAGTGAAAAACGACATAAAGCCTAAGCCTACGCCATGTTTCTCTTTAAACTTATCTTTGTATTTGCTACGGATCTCCATAATCGGCGACATATCTACTTCGTTAAAAGTAGTTAACATCGCTGTTTCATTTTTAACAGCTACCAAACGTTTGGCAACTGTTTTACGCAATGAAGACATTTTTTCGCGGCGATCTCCTCTCGGACCTGTTGATGCAGCAGCCGGTGCAGGGCTTGCAATACCCGGTTTTGGGCTGTTAACCTGTAATTTCTCTGCATCCTTGCTCACCTGTGGATTTTCAGATACTTTTTCAGCAAGCAGCGCATCTTCTTTAGTAATGCGGCCAGCAACACCTGTACCCGATACAGATTTGGTATCGATGCCTTTTTCGGCCAATATTTTAGCAGCAGCAGGTGACGGTGTACCTGAAGCGTAAGTTGCTTGTTTAGTTACTTCAGCCGGTGCAGATGGGGTAGCCTCGGGAGCGGTGGCTTTAACAGCACCGGCACCTTCAATAGTGCAAACTACTGCACCAATTGGCAATACATCGCCTTCTTTGGCAATAGTTTTTAAAGTACCTGCTTTTTCAGCGGTTAATTCAAATGTAGCCTTATCTGATTCCAGTTCCGCAATAGCTTCATCCATCGCAACATTATCGCCATCCTTTTTTATCCAGCGGGACAAAGTAACTTCTGTAATAGATTCACCAACCGGCGGAACTTTCACCTGTAATGAACCACCTGCGGCTGGTGCTGGCGTAGCATTTACCGGCGTGCCTGCAACCGGTGCAGGAGCGGGTGCATTTGCAACAACTTCTGGTTGAGGTTGTGCAGCAGGTTTAGTATCATTTGCTGAGGCTGCTCCACCTTCTTCAATAGTAGCAACAACAGCACCAATAGGTAGGGTATCCCCTTCTTTAGCTACAGTTTTTAAAATTCCTGCTTTTTCAGCGGTAAGCTCAAATGTTGCTTTATCTGATTCTAACTCGGCAATTACTTCATCCATTTTAACTGCATCGCCATCTTTTTTTATCCAGCTTGACAGGGTTACTTCTGTAATTGATTCGCCAACCGGCGGAACTTTGATAGTTAAACTCATATTTGAATTTTTGTATGTATTAGATAGCGGCGCAATGGATTGCGCCGCTATAATGAAAATCTACTTAATAATGATCAAATCAATCGGCTCCAACATTGGCCATTTTTTCAGCCGTTTGTTTTACAGCAGCTTTCACCGCTTTTCCTGCAGGTGCCTCAAAAGCTTTTGAAACAATGTGTAATTGCTGTGCAGCATGCTGCTTAGCAAAGCCTGTTGCTGTACTGCTACCCTCATGGCGTGAAATTACATTCAGGTTAATTACCTTATCGTTATGGAACTTACGGCAAATATATGGCCATGCCCCCATGTTTTCAGGTTCTTCCTGTACCCAGAAAAACTCGGTAGCTTTGTTATATTTTGCTTTTACCTTTAGTATCTGCACTACAGGGGTTGGATATAATTGCTCAACCCGTACTATAGCTACATCCTTACGTTTATCAGCCAGTTGTTTTTCCAGTAAATCATAATAGATTTTACCTGTACAAAGCAATACGCGTTTTACTTTTTTAGGATCAGCATACGTATCATCAATCAACTCGTGGAACTTACCTTCAGTAAACTCTTCCAGTTTTGACACACACTTAGCGCTGCGCAATAAGCTCTTTGGTGTAAAGATGATTAGTGGTTTACGGAAATCTCTCAGCATTTGTCTTCTTAAAATATGGAAGAAGTTTGCCGGAGTGGTACAATTAGCTACCTGAATGTTACTATCGGCACAAAGTTCCAGAAAACGTTCAACACGTGCAGAAGAGTGTTCAGGACCTGCACCTTCATAACCGTGCGGCAATAACATTACCAAACCATTGCCTCGTTGCCATTTAGTTTCGGCACTTGCTATGTACTGGTCAATTATAATTTGCGCCCCGTTAAAGAAATCGCCAAATTGTGCTTCCCAAAGGGTTAGTGCATTAGGGTTTGCCAGGGCATAACCATATTCAAAGCCTAAAACACCGTATTCTGACAGTAAAGAGTTATAAATACTGAATTTAGCAGCATCTTCAATGGTATCAAAGGGATTGTATTCATCTTCCGAATCAACCAGTGTTAGCACAGCATGGCGATGAGAGAATGTACCACGTTTTACGTCTTCGCCACTTAACCTAACCGGGTGACCTTCTTTTAACAAGGTTCCGTAAGCAAGCAACTCGCCCATGGCCCAGTCAAATACATGGGTTTGGGTAAGCATTTTATTGCGCTCTTCAAATAATTTTTCAATTTTCTTGAAAAACTCTTTCCCCTTAGGTAGGATAGTTAGTTTTTCTCCAACTGCTAACAGTTCTTCTTTGGAAACAGCAGTATCAACAGGCGTAAAAAACTCCCTGGTACTGGCTATGTGCAAGCCCTGCCAGGCACCTTCAAACATTTGAATGGTATCTGTAAACCTGTCTTCGGCTTTTGATTCGTCTAGTTTTTGTTGCAAATCGGCACGGAAAGCTTTTTCCAGTTCGGCCGCATAATTTTCATTGATGCTGCCTTCGCTCAATAGCTTCTGCTTGTATATTTCAAGTGGGTTTGGATGCGCTTCAATCGCTTTGTATAATACAGGCTGGGTGAATTTTGGCTCATCAGCCTCATTATGCCCATAGCGGCGATAGCATAAAATATCGATAAACACATCTTCATGAAATACCTGGCGATACTCCATCGCAAAGTTTACTACATAAGCCAATGCCTCAACGTCATCACCATTTACGTGAAACACAGGCGATAATACTGTTTTCGCCACATCGGTACAATAAGTACTTGAGCGGGCATCTTTAAAGTTGGTAGTAAAACCTATCTGGTTATTTATGACAATATGGATAGTACCACCTGTACGGTAGCCATCCAGTTTTTCCATTTGTAAAACTTCGTATACAATTCCTTGTCCTGCTATTGAAGCATCACCATGGATGAGTATAGGAGCTATTTTGGCATGATCACCTTTGTATTTGAAATCAATTTTTGAGCGGGTTAAACCTTCAACAACAGGGTCAACTGCTTCCAGGTGACTTGGGTTAGGGCAAAGGCTCAGGTGCACTTTTTTGCCGCCGACGGTCACGATGTCCGTTGAGTAACCCAGGTGATATTTTACGTCGCCACCAAATGGGGTGTGCTCATCAAAGTTTTTACCTTCAAATTCTGAGAAAACCTCTTTATAAGGTTTTTCCATAATATTGGTCAGTACGTTCAACCTTCCGCGGTGAGCCATACCGATAATAAATTCTTCGATGCCCAGTTCTGATCCGTTTTGAATAACAGAATCAAGTGCAGGGATCAAAGCTTCAGCACCTTCCAGCGAGAAACGTTTTTGACCCAGGAATTTGGTACCTAAAAAATTTTCAAACACTACCGCTTCATTCAGCTTGTTCAGCATCAGTTTTTTCTCTTCAACCTTGAATGATGGGGTATTGCGTTTACTTTCCATCCGGTCCTCAAACCATTTTATTTTAATGGGATTACGGATATAGCGGTATTCGGCACCTATCGACTGGCAATAGGTATCTTCCAGTAACTGGCGGATATCGCGTAATTTGGCGGGGCCTATACCAACTTCAACACCGGCATTAAATACAGTGTCCATATCGGCATCGCTTAAGCCAAATGTTTCCAGTTCTTTCCCTGGAAAATATTTGCGCCGTTCGCGAACGGGATTTGTTTTGGTGAATAAATGGCCGCGGGTACGGTATCCATCTATCATATTCAGCACATTTATCTCCTTTAAAAAGTGCTCGGGGGTACCTGTATTTTGTGCCACGGGTGCTTGCGCATCGCGACCAAAGTCAAACCCTTCAAAAAATTTTTGCCATCCAAAGTCAACCGATTCAGGGTCTTTTTTATAGTCTTCGTATAAGGAATCTATGTAGGCAGCGTTTCCGCTATTTATATAATTTAGACGATCCATGAGAAACCAATCTTTAAAACGGTACAAAAGTAAACATATCGGTCAACAAACTTTATAATTTATTCATAAAAGTTAACCGGCTTTTTATTTGACACCTTATTGTTACAACTGTTTAACGAATATTCGCATTTAAAGGTTAAAAAAATAAGTGTTCCAGGTGTGCCATCCGGTACACCTAGTACACGCGGCACAGTAAATAATTTTGCAACACCATGTTAATGTTTTGAGAAATTGAAAAGCACGGAAATATATTCCGCCTTTTTTAGTGAAACAATTTGTGCAGGAAGCCGCGCAAGTAGGAAATCCCCTCAAAAAGAACGGCCAGCACACCTATAATCACTGTAAATTGTTCAAATGGGTTCATAATACTTATTTGACGCTTATTTTAAATTAAAGTTACACGTTAACCTATTATTTTACCACAACTGTGTCAGAAAAATCCTGGTAGTCAACGTTCTTTACCACAGGCAACCAGGTATCAATATAATCACTTCTTATTTCAAATTCAATGGCGGGCTTGGCTACAATAGCATATTTACTTTCGCGGGCATCATTAACGCCGGCAATAAAGGCCCAATTACCCCAATTACTTGCAGGCGAATAATCAATCAGCTTTTCTTCAAAGTAAGCAGCACCTTTTATCCAGTCAACCTTAAGATCATTCACTAAAAATACCGCTACTATCTGTCTGCCATAATTATTAATAAAGCCTGTGGCATTCAGCTCATGCATTACAGCATCAACTAATGGCACTCCTGTTTCGCCGTTTTTCCAGCTTTCAAAAAGTTCATCTTCGCTATCAGTTGTTACTGACGAGTCATCTTCATTCTTGGCAGCTATAAATTTCTGTCCGTGTTTTTTAAACATAAACCTGAAATAATCGCGCCATAAAAGGTCAAGCACCAAAGCGTTAAAATAATTAGCCGGAGCCGAATGCTGATGTTTATGAATTTCCCAATAAACCTGCCGTAATGAAATGCAACCCAAAGCTATCCAGGGAGATAACCTTGATGAAGCACTCCCTGCTGATTGACTTCTGTTTGTTTTACCATTAGTTTGCTGAAAACCGGTTGAAAAAACCTGCTCCAACTGCGCTAATGCTGTAGTTTCGCCGCCTATAAAATTGGTGGTTCCCCTAGCATCTTCAAAAACATCATCTAAACCCAGGGATTGTAATGTCGGCAATTCGCCTGCATCAGCAATTTCCGGCGTATGGATAGCATCTGGTGTGCCTATACAAGGGCGCACGTCACTATCGCGCTCTACCTTCTTTTTAAATACAGCAAAACTATCCGGAATGTCTTTTATCGGGAAAGGGAGATCTTCTTTATGATATAAGGTATGGCCAATAAAATGCTTTAAGTTAAGCTTCATCTTCCATAAAGCAGTCTCTACCTGTTCGGATATGGCAGTTTCTTCGTAGGCTACCTCGCGGTGATGATAAACTTCACTTACATGATACTCTTCAGCCAGCTGTGGTAATATTTCGGCCGGGTTACCGATGCGAACAATTAAATCACCTCCTATTAATTGCAGATTTTTCCGAAGGTCGGCAACAGACTCTAAAAGAAATCGCGCACGTACATTACCTGTTTTTGAATTACCTGAAGCGTTTTTCTTGAAATAATACGGATCGAAACAATATACAGGCAATACTTTATCTGCTTTACGTACCGCTTCTAACAATATTTCATTATCACGAATACGTAAATCATTTCTAAACCACACCAATATCGTTCTTTCACTCATAGTAAATTCAAAGGGATTAAGTGAACGCAGTGTACAAATTTGCGATTTATTTATTTCTTAACAACAATTGTAAGCAATATTTGACGCCGTATAAACATTTTGTTTGATTTAGCATCAATAAAGGCCCTGTTTAAAAGCAATAAAAGCAAATCCACCTTTATCATGTTTACGTATATCACTCGTGATGAGTTTTAATAATCATAAAAATCATCACGACGGTTTAAAACTTACAGCTATATACACCCTATTATTTGTACTATCGCTCAAAACCAATCGTTAATTATAGATAGTAATGACATTTTCATTGTGATAATGTTATACTTTTATAATAATCATTAAAATTTACTTTTTATGGCTACTGTTGAGAGCATCCGGAAAGCATATATAGACTTTGTACTTACAGAGGGCCAGCAGCCTAAGTCGGTTTATATTTTTGCTAAAAAAAACAAAATGACTGAAGAGGAATTTTACCAATTCTTCTCTTCGTTCGACGCTATTGAACAAAACATTTGGACAAATTTTGCGGTAAAAACCATTTCTGAAATAAAAACTCAGGAAGTTTGGTCGCAATACACCTCGCGCGAAAAAGCGTTATCCTTTTTTTACAGCTTTTTTGAGCTGGTTAAAGGTAGCCGCAGTTTTGTAGTTTACAGCGTAAAAAAACAACCCAAAAGTTTTTCGACCCCGCAAACATTTACCGGTGTAAAAGAAGTTTTTGAAAACTTTTGTCAATCACTTATTGCAGAAGGTATTGAATCGAACGAGTTATCTGAGCGCAAATTCTTTTCTAACCGCTATAAAGATGCCCTTTGGGTGCAGTTTGTGTTTATACTTAACTTCTGGATAAACGATAATTCTACCGGGTTTGAAAAAACTGACGAAGCCATTGAAAAAGGCATCAATGTTACTTTTGATCTGTTCCAGCGTTCTCCTATCGACAACCTGTTTGAGTATGGTAAATTTTTAGCCAAACATGGCGGTCTTAAAGAAAGCATGGGATTTGGAAGCAACTAATACATTCGCAGTAATTTTTGATATGGATGGAACACTAATTGATAATACACCATATCACTACAAATCATGGCAGGCACTTTTTAAAAAGTACGATAAGGGCGAGTTAAGCAAAACAACTTATTACACCGAAATAAGCGGCGTACCCATAAAGGAAACACTGAAAAGGCTTTTTAACACTGATGATGAAGCAACTTTAAAAGCACTGCTAAACGAAAAAGAAAGTTACTACAGGCAGCTTTACGCACCCTTTGTTACTGCAATAAAAGGTTTAGAAAACTTTCTTTTTGAATTAAAAGAGGCAGGCATAAAAATGGCCATGGCAACTTCAGCAACCGTTGAAGACATTAATTTTATACTGGATAGGGTGCCCATAAGAAGCGATTTTGCAGAAATTGTAAACGCGAGTATGGTAAGCAGGGCAAAGCCCAATCCGGATATATTTTTAAAAGCTGCCGAAATGCTCAATGTGCCGCCTGCAAAATGTATAGTATTTGAAGATTCATTAGCGGGCCTTAAAGCCGGCAACAGCGCAGGTATGAAAGTTGTAGGCATTACTACCGGGCACCCGGCAGCCGATTTACAACCTGTAAACCTGGTGATAAATGATTATACGGAATTGAGTGTACAAAGGCTCGCCGCATTATTTGAATAAAAGAAAGATGAGTGATACACCGAAAGAACAAAACAGTATACCTACCAGCAAAGTTCAACGCTCTGCCAAGTTTGTAAAAACAGGCATAAAAGTAGGTGGTAATTATATAAAGCATTATTCAAAAAAACTGTTTAATCCGGATATGGATAAATCAGAATTGAATGAAGATAATGCAGCAGACATATACGAATCGTTAAGCGAGCTAAAGGGAAGCGCACTCAAAGTAGCGCAAATGCTTAGTATGGATAAAAACCTGCTGCCGCAAGCCTATACCGATAAGTTTTCGCAATCGCAATATAATGCCCCGCCATTATCAGGTCCGCTGATTGTTCAAACCTTTAAAAAGTATTTCGGTAAATCGCCCGAGAAGATTTACGATAAGTTTAACGTTCGTTCATCAAATGCAGCCTCTATTGGGCAGGTGCATGAAGCCGAACTGAATGGCAAAAAACTGGCCGTAAAAATCCAGTATCCCGGCGTGGGCGATTCTATATCGTCTGATTTAAAACTGGTAAAACCATTTGCCTTTCGCTTACTGGGTATGAGCGAAAAAGAACTGGACATTTACATGCGTGAGGTAGAAGAGCGCCTGCTCGAAGAAACAGACTACGAACTGGAAGTACGCCGTTCTATTGAGTTTTCAACCGCCTGTGCCGATCTGGATAATGTGGTGTTCCCTAAATACTATCCGGAGTTATCCAGCAAACGTATCATCACTATGGACTGGCTGGAAGGACAGCACCTGCGTGAGTTTTTAAATACCAATCCATCGCAGCAATTAAGGAATACTATTGGCCAGGCTTTGTGGGATTTTTATAATTTTCAGCAGCACGAGCTTCGTGCAGTACACGCTGATCCGCATCCCGGCAATTTTATGATAACGCCCGAAGGTAAACTGGGTATTATTGATTTTGGTTGTATTAAAGAGATGCCCGAAGATTTTTATTACCCCTTCTTCTCGCTTACCTCAACCGGTTTAATGGATAATAAGGACGAAACCATAAAAGCCTTCCGTCAGCTGGAAATGATCCATAAGGATGACACCCCTGCACAGATAGAGTTCTATTATACCATGTATAAACAGATGATCGGCTTGTTTGCAAAGCCTTATATTAATGATCGTTTTGACTTTAGCCAAACTGCTTTTTTTGATGAGCTTTACGGCTTTGGCGAAAAGGTATCCAAAATGCCCGAGTTTAAACAGGCACGCGGCGTTAAGCACTTTATTTATGTAAACCGTACCAACTTTGGTTTATACAATATATTGCACGAATTAAAGGCCGAAGTAAAAACAGATACATTTAAGCCGCACGTTTTAGAGCAGTTTGTTTAAGAAAAAAACAAACTAAGGCCGTGGAAACAGGATTTTACTTATTAACTCCATATGAAAGTATTACTTGGCGGCGCTAATGGCTATATCGGTACAAGGTTGATTCCTATTCTCCTTAATAAGGGGTATGAAGTGGTTTGCCTTGTAAGAGATAAAAGGCGTTTTCACGAAAACAGTGATTACAGCACACGGGTTACTTTATTAACCGGCGACCTGTTAGAAGCTGATAGTATTGAAAGTTTTCCGGATGATGTTGATGCTGCCTTTTACCTGGTACATTCTATGGTACAAACCAAAGATTTTGCCGAAATGGAAGCAACCTCAGCAGGCAACTTTGTAAAAGCACTTGATAAAACCAATTGTAAACAAATCATCTACCTGAGTGGCATTACCAACGATGACAATTTATCCCAACACCTGCAATCGCGTCGTAATGTGGAAGACGTCCTGCGTGAAGGAAAAGCTGCATTAACTGTTTTAAGAGCATCAATTATTATTGGCTCGGGCAGTTCATCCTTTGAAATCATCAGGGATTTAACAGAGAAGCTTCCGCTGATGACCGTACCCCGCTGGGTGAATACCAAATGCCAGCCCATAGCTATAAGGGATGTTTTGGCTTACCTGGAAAGTGTAATTTTAAACGAAAAAGCATTTAATAAAACCTTTGATATTGGCGGCCCGGATGTATTAACGTTTAAACAGTTAATGCTCATTTATGCAGAGGTACGAAAGCTTAACAGGTACATTATTACTTTACCTTTTTTATCGCCTAAAATATCATCATACTGGCTTTACTTTGTAACATCAACCAATTATTCATTGGCACAAAGCCTGGTTGATAGCATGAAGAATGAAACTGTTGTGAAAAATCATGCTATAGATAAAATAACCAAACGGAAATGCTTGACCTATAGAGAAGCACTGGAATTAGCCTTTACCAAAATCGAACAAAATTCTATTGTTTCCAGCTGGAAAGATGCATTGAACCGGGGCTACCTGAAGCCTG
>Ga0194135_10002606_pt1 | contig 10961 bp, 9 predicted proteins | sample LitLau_LLRF_2013_FD_134024 | JGI IMG/M metagenome (GOLD analysis project Ga0194135, IMG submission 134024) | Freshwater sediment microbial communities in response to fracking from North America - Little Laurel Run_MetaG_LLRF_2013 (version 2) | ecosystem: Environmental > Aquatic > Freshwater >... | reverse complement strand
TATTCGACCAATGCGAGCTGTGCCCGCCGCGAGGGAAACCGTTTTGGAAACGACGCGCGGAATACGGCGGAATTCCTGCAGGACTGCCCGAATCTGCCACTGACAGCAGCAACTGCCAGCACGCAGCTCGGGCTCGATACGGCATCGCTGCTGGCTCAGAGTCCCGGCAGTCTGCGTGATCTCGGCATCACGGACGTGACCGCGCTGCCGGGTTTCGCGAACCTGCTGCTGCCGCGTGCGGGTCAGCCGAACTCGGATGCCGTGCCGTTCGACACGGCGCGCGTCCAGCTCGAATATCCAGAGAACCGCAAGCTCATCGGTTTCAGCTTCAACACGACCTATGGCGACTACTCGTATCAGGGTGAAGTCTCGTATCGGCCAAATCTGCCGCTGCAGGTTTCGATCGTCGATCTCGCCTTCGCAGCATTCGGACCCACGTTGACGCGCTGCCACGAGCAGTCGCTGGGTTGTGCCGGCAGCACCAACTCGCTCGGCTTCACCGAGAATGGTGGCGGCGCCTACAGCCTGTACAGCAGCAACAACTTTACCGATGCCAACGGCAATAACCCGTATCCGGACAACGTCAACCTCGTGGTCGGCTCGGCGCCGGGCTCGGCGCGCTCGTTTCCGAACTTCATCATTCCGTATCGCGGCGGAGTCGTCGGCGAAAACGCACCGAACAGCTACATCCGCGGCTACATCCCGGGCAAGGTGCTCCAGTACGACTTCGGCGCCACGCGCGTGCTCAGCGGCACGGAAAACTTCATCGGCGCCGATCAGGTCATCCTGCTGTATGAAATCGCGGCAACGCAGGTACTGAACCTGCCGCGATTCGATCAGTTGCAGATCGAAGGCCCGGGAACGGCGTACACCAGCGCCACGGCCGGTGCCGATGGCAGCGGCGCGAATGGTTCACGGCTTGCCTGTTCAACCAATCCATCGTGCACGGTCGGCCCGGACGGTCTCCGCTTCAATCCGTTCCAGGCCAGCCGTAACCAGTTCGCGAATTCGTTTGCCGGCGGCTATCGCATCGTTGCCCGTGTCAGCTATGAGTCCGTGCTGCCGGGCATCAGCGTCCAGCCTTTCGTGATCTTCCAGCACGACGTCTATCACAACTCGCCGGGGCCGGGCGCGAACTTCGTGCAGGGCCGCATGCAGGTCAACTCGGTATTCGAAGTGCGTTACGAGAAGTCGGCTTCATTCAGTGTCACGTACAACATCTACGCCGGTGGCGGTAACAACAACCTCTATCGCGATCGCGACAACATCGGCTTCTTCCTGAAATACCAGTTCTGAAGAACGGTTCGTGGTCCCGACCGGAGCGCCCTGCTCCGGTCGGGAGGCGGCGCCGGTCTCAGCCGTATTTCGCAAGAATCCGCGAGACCTCTTCGACCGCTGCCTGCGTTTGAGACGAGGCTGACTCGCCGAGTTGCCGCTCGATGCTGCAGGCCACCATCTCGAAGAAGGCACGGTCCAGTGCGGCGCGTGCTGCAGCGAGCTGGCGGGCCACGTCCTCGCATTCCTCTTCGCGCTCGACCATGGCCTGAATACCGCGCACCTGGCCTTCGATGCGCTTGAGGCGAGAGATCAGGCTGTCCTTGTGCTGCTGAAACTTGTCGTTGCGCGTCGTGCCTGGCGGCATTGCCGTCTTGCCAACTTTCTTCGCGATTGTCCGAGCCATTGCATGATCCCGTGGTGATGCCGGCGAGTACCATTCATATACCCGTGGGGGTACAGTAATCCAAGCATAGGTCAAAGCCGGAGTTCACGATGAATGCGTGCTGTTCAAAAGTCGCCCGGCCGGGCCGGCTGCCGCGCCTCGCAGATACCCCTCGGGGCATTGCCGAGGTTCGTCATGGCTGCATGAGGCTCGATCTTTCGCCGATGGGGAGCGGGTCATGACCATCGTCAATTTCACGCCAGGCAGTGGGCTTGCAGGTGGTTTGCTGATCGGCTTGTCGGCCGTGCTGATGCTATGGCTTGGCGGTCGGATTGCCGGTATCAGCGGCATTCTCGGCAATGCGATGACCGATGCCGGAAAGCATGACCGCCTGTGGCGATGGGCCTTCCTGGCGGGCCTCGTCATCAGCGGCCTTGCCTGGCGGCAATGGGCGCCGGATGGCTTCTCGCTGCAGGCTGCGCCTGCGTTGCCTTTGGCCGTGATTGCCGGATTGCTGGTCGGTGTCGGTACCCGCATGGGCAATGGCTGCACGTCCGGTCACGGGGTCTGCGGCCTCGCCTTGTTTTCGACGAGGTCGATCGTGGCCACGCTGACCTTCATGGCCGCCGGTTTCATCACGGTTTTCGTATTGCGTCATCTCGTCTGAACGTCAGGGAATCCGAGCATGAACATCTTTGTCGCACTCCTCGCGGGAATTGTCTTCGGGCTGGGCCTGATCGTTTCGGGTATGGCAGATCCGGCCAAGGTCCAGGGATTTCTGGACTTGTTCGGTCAATGGGATCCGACTCTCGCCTTCGTGATGGGAGGTGCCGTTCTGGTCACGGCAAGCACCTTCCGATGGGTGCTTCGACGGGACCGTCCGCTGTTCGCGGCAGGCTTCAAGTTGCCCGGCCGGCGCGACGTGGATGCTCGGCTGGTAGCCGGCGCGACGCTGTTTGGCATCGGTTGGGGGATCGGTGGTTTCTGTCCTGGCCCAGCCATCACAGCATTGGCGACCTTCAGCCCCGCAGCCTTCGTCTTCGTCGCGGCGATGATCGCCGGCATGTTGCTGCATGACCTGATGTTGCGGCCCAGGGCATCGATACCTGTTTCCTCCGCCGCCTAACAGCTTTGCATCACGTGCCGCGCACGCCGATCATCACCACGACGAAGCTGTCCTGATGGCCAGCGCGATCGCGACGGCTCCGGCAAGCACCGCGAAGCCCTGCTGAAGGCGCGGTCCGGCAAGGCGTGCTGCGACGACGCGGCCCGCGAGCATTGCGACGACGGCGCCACCCGCGAATGGCAAGGCGACGGTCCAGTCGACATGGCCCGACCATGCCGATACCGAGACTGCGACGCCTGAAACCAGCGTGATGACCATGAGGGATGTCGCGATCACCGAATTCATCGGCAGGTCGGTCGCCCGTCTCAAGGAGGGCACGATCAGAAAGCCACCGCCGACACCGAGAAGGCCGGACAGAAAGCCGGTCAAGATCCCCGCCGTCGACAAGGCGCGGACGCAAGGCGCAGTCCAGTTAAAGCGTCCGGTATCTTGGTTCAGCCGGCAAGGTGTAGCGAGCGCCGGTGACGATGGTGTGTCTTCCGAGACCCGCGTCTGGCGGAACAGACGCCAGGCGACGTGGCCAAGCACGGCCGAAAAGACCAGGGCCAGCGGAGTCGGCGGCAACTGGTGCGCAGTCATCACGCCAAGTGGGGTGACAAGGCTTCCGAAGCTTGCCATCAAGGCCGCCGCACGGTAACGCACGATGCCCATGCGCAAACCCATCGCAGCGCCGGCAGATGCGGAAACGGCGACCGCAAGCAGTGCCACGGGCGCGGCATGGGCGACATCCCAGTGCAGCACGAAGATCAGCAAGGGAACGGCGACGATCGCACCACCTGCACCAGTCAGCGCGAGGATCAGGCCGACGACTGCGCCGAGGCACGCGGCCAGCAGCATGCTCTAGGGTTGTCCGCAGGCCAGATTGGCCGATACCGCGATATCCATAAGCTTGGGATTCGGCAGGTTCAGTCCCTGCATGATCGCGATGTAGTCGTCCTGCGTCTTGCCTGCGATGCGGGGATTGCAGCGTTTTTCCTCGCCGATCGAGGAGGCGGTCCGGCCCTTGTAGTCGTGTCCCGGATACACGGTCGTTGAATCGGGTAGTTTGAACAGCGTGTTCACGATCGAATGCCAGCTCTTGCCGGGATCGCCACCCTGGAAATCCGTGCGGCCAGTGCCACGGATCAGCAGCACATCACCGGTGAACACTGCGGTCGGCGCATCGGGCTGAAGCACGAAGCTGAAGGATTCATCGGTATGCCCCGGAGTGTAGGTCGCCTGAAGGCGGATCCCGTCGACATCGATGACCTCGTCGTTCCGAACCTGCATCGAAACGCACTCCGCCTTGGTGTATTCGCCCATGACGGTCACGCAACCGGTGGCGCTGCGAAGATCACCGAGCGCGGTGATGTGATCGGCATGCGTATGCGTATCGATGGCCCGCACCAGCTTGAGATCCAGTGCTGAGATCGCCTCAAGATAATGTGCCAGCTGTTCCTTGACCGGATCGATGATCAGGGCCTCGCGCCCGCACCCGGAGGCCAGCAGATAGGTATAGGTGCTCGATGCCGAGTCGAAGAACTGCCGAAAAATCATCCTGCCGCTCCGGAGCGAAAATTTAGGATATGGCACGTGATCGCAAGAATCTGGCCGATCCGTTCGCGATCCCATCTGCCCCTGATTCTGATACCCCCATGGGTATCATGCAATCCGACGGCGAGCGCGGAAAAAAAACCCGGCGACCGCGCAAGGCAGTCGCCGGGCTTTCAGGAATCGAGAATCAGGCTGGCTCGGTATGCACGTTGCCTGCAGCCGCCAGCGTGAAGCCTTCATAGCCCTTGGAAACGATCTCCTCGCACTTCTGGACGTAGGTGTTGAAGCCCAGATACGGCATGAAGACGCGCGGCTTGCCGGGAACATTCGAGCCGAGATACCAGGAATTGCAGGTTGGATAGACCGTCGCACCAGCAACGGTATTCACCGTTTCGACCCATTCGTCCTCGAAGCGGAGCTGCGGTTCGATGAGCGCGGCGCCATGCTCGCGCATGTAGCGGATGGTGTCGGCAATGAAGTTCACATGCTGCTCGATGGAAGGCAGCATGTTGGTCAGCACGGAGGGACTCCCCGGTCCCGTGATGAAGAACATGTTCGGGAATTCGACCGTGGTGATGCCGAGATAGGTCCGCGGTCCAGCCGCCCATTTATCGCGCAAAGGCAGGCCGTTCCTGCCGCGGATGTCGACGCCAAGCAAAGGGCCGGTCATGGCATCGAAGCCGGTGGCAAAGACCAGTTCGTCAACCGGATATTCCTGCCCGGCCACGATCACACCATGGGCACTGATCTCGTCGATGGGCTGAGCGCTGACATCGACCAGCGAAACATTGGCTCGGTTGAAGGTCTCGAAATAGCCGGTATCGCTGCACAGGCGTTTGCAGCCCACCACGCCATTCTTTGGCACCAGCTTGTCGGCAACGTCCGGGTTCTTGACGATGCCTCGGATCTTCTCGGCGATGAAGTCGGCGGCAGTCTTGTTGGCTTTCAGATCAAACATCAGATCGCCGAAGCTGGCCATGAAATGCAGGCCACCAACGCGACCCCAGCGATCTTCGTATTGCTGTTTCAGTTCCTCGGCGGTTGCGGCGAGTGCTGGCGACCAGTTGTAGTTGAAATTGGCGCCGAATGGTGTATCGGCGTTCTGCTTGCGGAATTCGTCGTAGTTGGCCTTGACCCGCTGCCGCTCTTCCTCGGTCAGCGGTCGATTGCAGGCCGGAACGGAGAAGTTCGGGGTGCGCTGAAACACCGTGAGATGCTCGGCCTGCTCAGCGATATGCGGAATGGCCTGGATTGCCGACGAGCCGGTGCCGATCACGCCGACACGCTTGCCGCTGAAATCGACGCCTTCGTGAGGCCAGTCACCTGTGTGATAAACCTTGCCCTTGAAGTTTTCCAGACCCTTGAATTGCGGCTTGTTGGCAACCGACAACACGCCGGTCGCCATGATGAAATAGCGCGCCGTCAGGCGCTGGCCGGTGTCAGTCTCGATCGTCCAGAACCCGCGCGACTCATCGAAGCTCGCGCTGAGCACCCGGGTGTTGAACTGGATATCGGAGCGGAGATCGAAGCGATCCGCCACATGGTTCGCATATTTGAGAATCTCAGGCTGCGCGGAGTAGCGCTCGCTCCAGTTCCATTCCTGCTGAAGTTCCTTCGAGAACTGATACGAGTACTCCATGCTCTCGATATCGCAGCGTGCGCCGGGATACCGGTTCCAGAACCAGGTACCGCCGACGCCGCTGCCGCGTTCGAACACGCGAGCCTTGAGGCCCAGTCCTCGCAAGCGGTGAAGCATGTACATGCCGGCAAATCCGGCACCGACGACGATCGCGTCAAGGTCGGTGGTCGAAGCGATGGGTTGTCTGTCATCCATTGCGAATCCTCTCTCCGTTGCACGTGGGTCGGCTCCTGCAAATGGCCGACTGATTGGGACTGAGAGGGTGGCACCGATTTCGATGCCTCATCACCACCTGTTCGGGTAGGCGGCGTGTGGGTAGTCGATGCTTGCCGTGGTCTTGGCAAGCTGATGATCGGGGAAACGGCGACGAGCAACACAGGCAGGTGCTCGTCGCCGACTTCCTCTTTCGAACAGACTCAGCGCACGCTCTCCGCCTGCCGCGGCAATTTGCCGCTCAGCACCAGCCCGAGCAGCGCATCGACCGCCGTGCCGCCGTGGCCATCCTGCTGGCCGATAACAATCTGCGGTACCAGGGGATTCTTCGAATCGCGAATCGCGGTTTCGAGAATCTGCGCAAGCTCCTTGCGCAGCTGATACTCCGGGCCACCGAAGGCAGCAACCTGTGCGGCCACGGATTCCGCACTGGCGTGCCCCACCGCAGCCGTCCGATCTGCCTCGGCCTGACCCTCGACCCGGATGCGCTCGGCATTGGCATTGGCTGCGAAGCGCACGGCATCGGCCTGTGCGCTGGCCATGATCTTGATGCCGTCGGCTTCGCGCTCGCGCAGGCGCAAGGCAGCATGACCCTGGTTTTCGGAAATCTTGATCTGAACGGTGGAACGTGTGAGATCCCCCTGAGCGGCCGCAGCCGCTTGTGCTTCACGCATCTCGCGCTCCTTTTCGGCGGCCTTGCGCTGGTTCTCATAGGTCACGGTCTGCTCGTCGGCAACCTGGCGCGCACGCAACTGGTCGAGAATGGTGGCCATGTGAATATCGCCCTTGGCAGGCCGCGGCGTGCCGATCATGACTTCCATGAGATCCAGGTGATAGCGTGCGAAGCGTGCCTTCATCTCGGCCGTGGCGCGGCGCTGAATCTCTGCGCGCTGGTTGACCAGTTGCAAGAGAGTGCACTGCTGGGCCGCGTCCTTGAAGTACGCTGAAACCATCGGATCCAGCGTCTGTTCGACCAGCAGTTTCAGGTCGGCGAATTGCTGTACGACACGCGGCGCATCTTCATAGGCGATGTGCAGCACGATCGAGAGCGGAAGAATCGGCTCGAAGGCATCCTTGGTGATGAGTTGAATCTCGGACAGGTTCGTATCATAGCCATGCGCTTCCGAACTGCCGGCAATCCAGCGCAGCACGAAGTTCGTCGTCGGCACGGTAATCACCTTCACGCCATGCGGGTTGAGCGCGTACTTTCCGGCCTGCAGCGCACGACTCCAGACACCACGCTTGCCGCTCTCCACCAGCTCGCCGTGCTTGTAGTCGATCCCAGTCAGATCGCTTCCGACCTGACCCGTGTAAGACACCACCACGCCAACCTTGCCGATATCAATGACGGTCTTTGGTAGACGCTCGACCGTCACAAACAGTGCGTTGAGATAGTAGGTGCCTTCGACCAGTACCTGGTCCTGCCGACCACGCCGACCGCCCGCCGCAAGAAAGCGATCGGGGTCCTGGAAGCAGTTGTGATAGGTCGCGATGTCCCGCGCATCCGTACCGACCGTCCCTGCAATGAGCTGGCCATGATCAAGCGAAGGGCCGTCATGGACAGTGACGACGCCTACGACATCCTCACGATCCCGAAGCACGACAGGACGGAAGCCATCGCGATCCTCGATATCGCCGCGCATGCGCTCGATAGCGTGCACGTCGCCTGACATTGCAATGGCATGAGTGCCCTCACTGGTCAGGATGACGAACTGGGCAATATTGATCGCATAGACCCCCTCGCGCAGCACGGCGCGCTGCGGGCCTCGCTGACCACCCTTTTCGATGAATACGCGAGCATTCTCGAAAGACACATCGACGGGAAGCTGGCCCAGGGTCTGCCCCGGCGTCAGATTCGAACCGCTACGTGCGAACACGTAGCCGATCGTGCCTTGCGGAACGCTCGGCAAAGGGCGGATATGAATCCGGAACTGGAAGGGCGGAAAGAAATGAATGCCACCGCGAAGCACATGCGGTTGGAAGCCGGCGGAACTGTCGAGGGCTATAAAGCCCTCTTTCAGAGAGCCACGCAGGCTCCACAGTTTCTCAATGACCCCAATCGAGTCATTGCCGATGAATACGACAATCCTTGAGACATAGATCAGATAGAGACCAAGCAGGCAGGCAATGCCATACGAGGCGTAATTTATGAGGGTGTGGAGTTCCACGTGAATCTCCGCAAAAAAAAGAGAAGCACACAAGTCCAGATGAATCATCAAGATTCACAAGACTAGAGAGTGAAAGCCGATAAAGTGGCGACGAGAAGCTGTCGAATACCACCGATCTTAGATCGGAGGACCATCCATTCTTGGGATCGCCTCGATCGAGATTGTTGAACGATTCATGCCGGGCTACCTCCTTGGGAGCCTGACCGGTTCACAAAACAAACCGTATCGTCACATATGCGTGACGGAAGCAGCTTCCTCCTCGACTCCGTCTGCTGTCAATCGTGAATTGTCTATGTCACTATATCGTGACGATATTCAGGTGATCCATGCCTAAGCACAAAGCAGCCCAGGTATTCATTCAAGAGACTATTCGTGACGCGAAAGCAGAGCGGAATATGACTTTTCAAGACCTGTCGGTCGCGCTACGCAACATCGGTATCACTCAAAGCGCCACCAATCTCAGCACCAAGGTCGCAAGAGGCGATATGGGCGCGCAACTATTTCTGTCGCTTATGATCGTCATGGGTCATGAAGCAATCCGGCTGGATCGTTTGATCCTGCGGCGCGAGAAGACGTCTTCGAAGCGTAGCCGCAGCATCAAAAGTCGTAAATCTGATGAGGGACCCATCTAGTCCTCACCTGTGTAGTTTCGGCATCCTTTGGCGTCGATGATGAGGCTCATGCGAAGCATGCTGCTTGCAAGCTGGACTCGATGTCACTGCGCCGTAATTTGACGGAATGGCAGGTAATCAAAAGAAAGAAACGTGGCAGGCATCTCCCAGCGCCAATCGCGTCCTTCCAGCCAGTGGGTCGGACCATAAAAGTGCCGAATGACCGTCGGCGATCGACACAGTGGCATCATCCATGGTGATCCGCCTGCGAAGGATCGTGCATTACTTCATCAAGCCCTTCTCTTTTGCCAGCGCGACGATGTCGGTCATGATGCGGGGCGGATGAAGTTGAGCGAGCAATACAAGATGCTCGATCGCCTTGACCTTATGAAGAAACTTTAAATCGGCTTGTCCTCCAAGCGCCAGGGCAGGTTGGAAGCCGTACATTTCGTCGGGAGCCAGCGGACCTAGCTTTTCGGCTGCGCGGTCAAACAGCGGTTGTTCTAAAAAATCTTTTTCATCTATCTTTTTTTTATCTCTATTGGAAAAAAACATTCTAACTAAGAAATCTCCTTTTCCTGCTTTAATTTTTTCTCGCTGATCCCGCGGAAAAATCATTGATTGAGGTGCGCTGATAGTTAAATTCTGGCCACTCTTTTCTCCCCAAAGATAGATCTCGCCAAAAGCGCCGCGGGCGATAGCATGGTGGTCTTCTTCATCAAGAAATCCGGTGCCTGCAAGCCATGCCTGAACTACAGGCTCATAGTGTGCCGGATTGACGGTCCAGAACATGCCCTCGGCGTAGCCGCTCCATCCATAAAGGTCCCAATACCTCAATAACTGGTCTGGCAGCTTTCCGCTATAGTTTTTAATCTCCGAAGCACTAACTGGCTCAGTGTGAATAGCCGGACCAAAACCTTTGTCGTGAAAAAAGTACTTGAAATCTTCGTCCATCTCTTCAACACTCATTTGCATCGCTCCAGCTTGCTATTCATTCGAGTAGTTGCTCGCTCACTTTCCGGTACTGCATTCGCTGCCGCATCGAGTTTATCAACACGTGTCTGCACGCCCTTCTTTCCACCTTTCCATTGACGGCCAATTGTAGAATTGACATCGGTATCGCCAAAGTCGGAAATAAGATCTTTACCACCTGCTACGAGGTCGGGGTTATGGAGCGCTGCTAAGGTGGCCATTTTCTGTTTAGCATTAGTCTCGGCTAACCGATCGGCTTCAGCATTCGAAAGTCCTTGTTCCCGGTAGCTTTCTTTGAGATTGTCAAATAAGCCAGACTCATACTTATCTCTCGCATCCTTCGCAATCTTCGCATCGCGACTACTGATGTTCGGATCCTCGAATGCTTTCCGTCCATCCAGGTACTCCTGCGCGGTCATGTTGTTGATGCCTTTCTCCTGACCGGCGAGCTGCCGATCCAGTTCGGGCAGCTTGTCTGCGGGAAGTTTCTGCGGCTCGAAGCAGGGAACTTTTTCTTCTGATGCGGTCTTGATCTTGGGCTGTTTCGGCTCCTCCGGATGCAGATTCGGCTCTTCCGGCACTTTGCCATGCGGTGTCGGGGGACTGTGCCGGGCGGCGTTCCCAGTGGATTGGCCGGCATGGCCGGTACGCGCTTGGGTTCGAGCTTGATCGGCGCCGGTCGCGGTGCCGGTACGGCGGGATGAGCGAGATGCTTGCCTTGCTCGAGCGCTTCGGAAAGCATTTTCTGTAACCGAACATCCAGTTCGGCGAGCGCCTGAGGAATTGCGCTGACAGCTTTCTGCTGCACACCGTAAAACTGTTTCTCCAGTTCTGCCATCCGTTGCAGAATCCCTGCGGCCCAGTCGAAGTAATCCAGGCGGGTAATCTCGGCCTGGACTTTTCGGAGTATCTCGATCAAACCGTCGATGAAGTGCTCGATGTATTTCGTGATCTCCTTTCCGTACTCGGCGAAATGAATGTCGCGCAATACCTTCATGGCATCGCCTTTGACGAATCGCTTCAGGAAACCGATTACCTC
>Ga0194135_10002605_pt1 | contig 10966 bp, 7 predicted proteins | sample LitLau_LLRF_2013_FD_134024 | JGI IMG/M metagenome (GOLD analysis project Ga0194135, IMG submission 134024) | Freshwater sediment microbial communities in response to fracking from North America - Little Laurel Run_MetaG_LLRF_2013 (version 2) | ecosystem: Environmental > Aquatic > Freshwater >... | reverse complement strand
GTGCCGACTCTGGAAAAAGGGCGCGAGAGGGTAAAGTGAGACAACTCGTCTCTTTTTCTCACAAATATGACTTGCCCTGAATTGGTCCACTTGGGAAAGAACGGCTCAAAAGGAAAATGTTAATCAAAACAACAATGCTTGATTCAATGAATGCGGAGAAACTACTGAATGCTACTATCTGAACACCACCTTCTAAGGGAAGCAGTTTACGATCACTTTCAAAACGCCAGTTTTACCGTCGGGTGCTTCGAAATGCTGCTAATTTGCAGCTTAGTACTGTGAAAAGAACAATACCTAACCAGTCTCACTTTATTCACAGTGCATCACATACTACACATAGTAGTCAAGTGGTGAGCGAAGAAGGGCATCATTCCCAAAGCGAAAGTGAATCCGATTCAAATTTTGAATCTGAACACGATGAGACATATGAAGTGAGTAATAGTGCAAAACAGTTTGATAACTCAGTCGAGAGTGCAATTAGAGACTGGGTCATTAAGTTTAATGTTTCAAAAATCGCAGTTTCCAACTTATTGAAAATTCTCAAAAGTCACAAATGTTTTTCACACCTTCCAACAGACAGTAGATCATTTTTACAAACACCTCTGGTAACTCCACTTCGTTTTGTACCGCCAGGAAACTATTGTCATTTTGGTTTGGACACAGGAGTTCTCAAATCTTTGTCCTTGCTGTCAGATGGTTTTACTGGTTCCTTGAAATTGTTTGTTAACGTTGATGGACTTCCAGTGTTTAAGAGTAGTAATCAGCAGCTGTGGCCTATTTTAGGACGCGTGAATCAGTTACCTTATGTATTTCCAATTGGCATATACTACGGAAATCAAAAACCTCAAGATTCCAATTTGTATCTGAGTGAACTCATCAGTGATTTGAAATCAGTGACTCAAAATGGAATTAGTGTGAAAGGCAAATCTATAGCAGTTAACGTCGCTGCATTCATTTGTGATGCTCCAGCTCGAGCACTCATAAGCTGTATTAAATGCCATACAGGCTATTACGGATGTAGCAAATGCACAGTGAAGGGAAAATATGTAGAAAATCGAGTAGTGTATACCAAAGCAAATTCAATACTTCGAACCGATGACAGCTTCAGACAGCAGACACAGAATGAACACCACAATGGACGATCTATCATTGAGGAATTAAATATTAATATGGTTAACGCGTTCCCGTATGAATATATGCATCTTGTGTGTTTGGGTGTGAAAACCGCGTTCAATAAAGGAACTGGACAGGTGGAAAGCTACTGAACTTCGAACATTCTTGCTCTACACTGGTCCTTTTGCATTAAAAAACATCTAGATGCGTGTAAGTATAATAACTTTTTGTGTCTGAGCGTTGCAATAAGAATTCTGTGTACACCTCATCAAACAGATGAGCTCATTAATTACGCGGAAGAATTGCTTCAATACTTTGTGGAACAGTTTAAAACAATTTATGGACGTGTGAATATGTCATACAATGTTCATGGATTAGTTCACTTGGGAAATGATGTGAGAAACTTCGGACATTTAGACAGTTTCAGTGCTTTTCCATTCGAAACATATTTAGGTCAATTAAAAAAATTGATCAGATCTTCAAAGAACCCACTGCAGCAAATACACCGAAGACTTTCAGAGCAAAATTTAGTGAATTTAGAGTTATTCCAAGATAAACCAGACTTTGTAGCAAAGGGAGAACATACTAGTGGTCCTGTTCCAATATCTAAACACTATCAACAGTTCACACAGTTACAATTGAACTCCTTTAAGATAACTACCAAAACTCCTGACAATTGTGTTATGCTTACTACTGGACAATATTTCATTATAGAAAATATTGTTACTTCAGAGGGATGTACTCAACTCTTCGGACAGACATTGAAGCACATAGAAAACTTCTTCGAGTTTCCGTGTTCCTCGCGGGAAATTGGAATTGTGGTGGGATCTCTTGAGCGACCACGCCGACGACTTGTTGCTCTGACTTCAGTAAAGACCAAGTGTGTGTGCTTTATCTTAAAGAACAATAAGTTTGCAATATTCCCATTGCTGTAAACGGTTTAGAATGACAAAGTATTACATCGTTAAGTTTCCGGATGAAAACAACGATGTTTCTGTCGTTCCGTCAAACTGGCTCAGTGGAGAGACGTGTTATTGGCCGCTGTCGGATAAGAAGATACACAAACAAATCAAAAGAGCTGAAGTTCCTGATTCAACATGGTTAACTTATAAATATTCAATAATCAAGGAGTTTGGTATGTAATTGCACTCATTGAGACGTGGTTTCTTGATTAATGTCAATCTTACTATGTATACTAATTTAATTTTTGAACGATTAACAGAAACCTACGAAGAAGCTCAAGAGATGCTCCCAACTGCCACCATGACATCGGATTTGGACACCCCCGTATCTACTAAGCGTAGCAGGCGTCGGGTACAGACTCCATGTGCCCTTCCATCTTTTCCTTCGTTAGTCGACAATAATCAAGTTCAGCAGCAACATCGCAGTAACTCAGAACTGTCTAATACTACTTCAAATCGCAGTCTACTTCACGCAGAAGGTTTGGTTTCAAACATTTGTCATCCGCCGGGCATCAAAGCTATGAATTCTAACACTGATGTGTGCCTTTTTGCAGATATTGAACCATCTCCTGCAGGGACTTCATCAGTTAACAACTTTTTGTCGCAAGGAATTTCTGCTTTGGTTCAGAATGGAACGGAAACTATTGAAATTAACATCGACGGAAATGGTTTGTGCACTGAAAAGCTTGTCTGTAATATATTATTAAATGCAAGAGGAAACAGATAAGCAATTTTGTTGCTGTGATTAGATTTGAATTTGGAACCGAATGTGCATGTTCCAGCTAATTCTGACAGCGAACCCGGGTCTTTTGTGATTACTAACAAAGGTGGATTGAATATATAACTGAATGTACACAAGCTTCCGCAAATGTTCTGCTAATTGATCAATACTCTAATTTTGTAGAGCATGAAGGAAAAGTGCTCCGTGAATTGGCCTTAATTCGTGCAACTTTAGCTCAACACGGTGAAATTTGGGATTCATTATTGCAGCTGAAGTTGACTGAATAGACTGATTCAAATTCCAATGGAGATCTTCAACAACTCTTGAAGTCGTTCAAGTTTAAACTCAGTACAAATGAAGATGTCTCGCGATTTGACGAGTACAATAAAACCGAAGATGGATTAATGCTAAGCGTAAACTTGAATATTAAATTTTGTGTGCCAAGACATTACTGTATTACAGTTAAAGCTTGATACTTCCTGTGTGTATTTGTTTTTAGCTGAGATACATTACTGGAGCTGGAGGAAAAACGCTCGAAGAGGCAGTTCAACGAATATTAAGCAAGATATTGGAAGATGGAGTACTAGCTACTTATAGTTTGAAAGGAAAACGGAATAAGAAATCATTCATTGAATTGCACGGTTTGACATCTTTAATTAAAGGTACTAAATCGCTATCTTCAAGACTTCCTTGAGCTACTTTATATTATTTAAATATTGATCGTGTACATTCATCCTTAGAATCCCTGCTGAAAAATCCTGCTCTGCACTATCTCAAGCAACAAGGAAAATTAGATGATAATTCTATTCAGAAAGGGATCGCACAAGCTTTGAAGAAAGCCAGCGACAGATACAGTCAGCACCTGAAGTATGTGAAATTGTAATATGAGTTAAGCATCTTATTGTACAAATACTAATTGTCAATTTTCTGCCACAGGCGAGTCCAGAATTTAGCGGAAGGGCGCAATTAAGATCCCGGAATTTGGCACCAATTTAAATATACTTAAAATGTGTGTTACTTAATCTCCGAAAGCAAAGTTATCTGTGAAGTCGCCACTAGTTCATGCCGAAGTCGCATCGATATTACTATTCGTCGACATCTCTAGCGAATCTTAGTATATTCGAGTGACATTATGGCCCTGTTTTCGAGTAAATATCGTCAGACACTAGCTGAGATTTCGATGTCGATGTATCGTTGTAAAAACATCGACATATGCTCGATTTCGTTAATTTTTGCTACATGGGTTAGAATTATTGTAAGAAGACTATTTTGTTTTTCAAAGTTTCTTGTGGTTTTGTTTCAGGCGTACCTGCTCATGATTAGCTTTAAGTCAAGTTCGACCATGGAGTCGAGTTATAACCACGGAGTTTTTATTTACAAATTAAACATGCAGACCTACTAAAGTAAGATAGTACTAAATATCTCAGAGACAAGACAGAAAACAAATCCTTTATCCTGCCGCATTTATTAATATATAAATATTTAAATAGCCTACAGCACCACAGTCTTGAAAACTTCAAGTTTTCAAAGCAATGAATAAGTTAGTTCTAATAGTCTTTGGCCTTGTAGACCTTGTGGGATCTGAGGTTAACAGCAAGGTCCATTGAGAAGCAAGCGATGGGTAAAATTTAATTTTGAATAAGAAACAAGAATTGCAAAGGTTTTCTACAATAACCTAGCAAGTATAAGAATAAGCACCTGAATGCTTGCATCTACAATAGACACACTGTGCTAGAAAAAATACAATTTTTTCAAAATACTTCCATTACCAATTCCAGAGCCAAGTTAAATTATTAATTTTGAATATAAGTTGCTCAAGACTTTATAGCAAATCAAACAATTTTGTTAATTTTACTTTGAAAAGTTTAAATCCTTATGGAGTATATATAGTTTATGAGGCACTCTTTAATTAAGGAATTTTAATTTGGTGAGAGTGCACTTACAATGCTGGTCTTGTATAGGACATAGACCGAACCAACCCCACTCAACAGTTGATTGGCAATCATTTGAAGTATAAAATAGTAAAATGAATATAAAATGATAATCCGGATTCTCATGTGTCTGCTCTCTCCCAATAACGTTCTTAATAATTTATCCAGAAAATTTTCATCTGCTTGTAATATGTAACATAACACATAACTCCATGGTGAAGAAAGCTAAAGCTGTAATATCTGTATTAGTAATAGTTCAGCTTCCTTATCATAGGATATTATTTCCCATAAGACATTTTACCTTGCAATGTGGAAGACATCTTCGACACACGTGGTAAATTTCAATAGTTTTGAAGTCAAAATATTCTATACGAAGCGTCATTTGGTTACATTGTCTTTTTACCTGTTTAAAATCAGTAGCAGATTTAAATTACGAAGAATATAATATGCTTGTACCATTTTAATTAGTTTTGAGTCCGTTTAGTCCAGGATGCATTGAGAAATAAGTAGAGATTATGGATGGATGAATGTTTGATCAGGAAGCTGGATGGAAGTTGTACACACTGCAAAGGTAGAAGAACAACAACCAACTGGCAAAGAATAAATTTAATATATTGTGTACTGTACATGCTCGGGTGCTCGGGTTGGAAATTTATCATCATATAAACCTTTTTTTCTTAATTTGTCTCGGTGTTTATGACATTTTGATGGAGTTCAATCACGTATAGTATTATCTTTGAAACTAAAACTGCCAGATAGCTCTGAATGAGAAAGTATTAAGGTTCGAATTTTTGAGAACAAGTTTTTAGCATGGTAATGATATTATCCATCTAAACAAGATGAGAACCGAAATTAATGTGCTTGTACAACATTCTAAAAAAATTATTCATGACAATGCATTAAGGTTCGTTATGGCTACTGTAATGTAAGTCACAAACCTTACGCACCTACATCTCATTTCAAAATGATCAGTGCCACTATTGAACAAAAATAAATATAAATCTCGTCCTAATGCTCATTGTAATTGTAGGAAATTTGTATTCCAATTGATATGTGCAATGGAGTTATTAAACGTGATTGAATTATTGGTAAGCATGATGAGAATATCATGTTAGTACTGCACACACACCTACTTCAAAGACTAGCCCTACAGAATTCTTGGAGTTTAAATGCACACCACTTCATTTGAAGCAAAGACCGGCGTATAAAAAGTTTTCGAAAAATTCAATGCAGGATTTACTGAATCACAAAAAATCCTGTAATAGACATGCGTTTTATGTATCAAAACACCTTATTACTTTATTGCATATTGAGGCAGGAGTTTAGTACTTGTTTCGCTATGAAAACTATAAGACATACCAAAATCAGGATCAGGGTTTTTTAAAAATCTGCCTTCGTATGACAATTAATTATACCTATGATACTATCATAATCTCTTTTGACATTAAACTTTCAATTGCTAAAGATAACGGACCCAAGTAATGTGACTTTAAAATGGATTAAGAGGTCTTCTGTCCCAGCTGGAGCTGTGGAAGGAGGAATGACGAGCGACGGAAAGCCTTTATATGTTATCCGGTGTCGGGTGTCTTTTAACATAATCCTTTGCTGAGATTTTGGATCCAAGGGAGGTACCAACCTTCAGATGGGGCGTGCACGGGATACAATTTGAAGCCAATTCGGTTGGGTAATGGAGCTTGGCTAGAGTTTCTTACGTGTACTTAAACTTGTTATTACTTATATTTGCTTGTTTTTTTTGAAGAAACACGGCGATGTGATTAATTGGTGTAAATTTCATTTATGTGGGAGGAAACTATCACACAGGAATATGTACTTGATATGAATACTTGTGGTGAGTAATTGAATAATCCTTTTATTTGTATCAATTTATTACCAAAGCTGGGGTTATACATATAGTTATGAAAGAAAGATTTTTTCGATACTAATAAAGTAATAAAGTTTCGATAGTAATAAAGACTACTAATATTTTTTTGACGCTGCAGTATTCCGAAGAATACACCAAATTAAAGTACATTTCGACATTTTACATTCTACAATGCAAAAAATGTGTTCATATACGTAGCTTGGGTCTCTAAGCAAGCATCCACAATTTTATTCATTGATAATGTGTATCTCAATTGACACTGGTCACCCTGCTTTGATCGCGAAATTCCTAACCATAAATAAACCAGTTTTTGTAGTAAAAGTTCACAAGGGACGCATAGCAACAACTAAAATACTATTCTCTTGAAAAAGTAGAATATTTAAACTTTTAAACTTCTAAAGATTGTCTACTCATAAAAACATCTAAAGCTCTTTTAAATACTCTGGTAGATATTAAAATCTGCCGCTGAAATTTGAAAAATATACAATACGAATACAACCCAAAGCAGTTCAATCCAAACTCTACAAGGAAAAAAAATCCTCCAAACAAACATCCTCCGAGTAGCATAAAGAAAATAGTCAATAAATTGTGAGTTGAACTCCAATTTCTTTGGACGATATGATTCTGAAGACTCTAATTAATTTGTAATCGATTGTCTCCAAAAGTTAGGAATTCCTGAAGAATGTAACGTTGTCAAGCGTAATAAAACTTTTTTGCTGTGATAATTTTCAAAAAGCCAGCCTTCTTCCTTCTACAATAGCGAATCTTTACCCAAGTAAAAGTATTCTTTGTTGATTCCTTTCACATGCTCCAATCCATGATCCAAACCTGAGTTCCATTCCAAGTACGCTTGACGCCTACAAACTGAAAAAAGTCGAAGCTGTGGTTCAAACAAATCCATTCTGGGATATTTTTTGAATTCTTCCTCTGTATATTTTCATTTTTTAACGTATTCAGATACTTTTTTAAGCTTGGCCGGGAGGACAGAAGGGCGCCTTCTTCTCATTTCGATTTCAATTTCTCAGTAGTATTCATCATCATCGGTGTCATAGTTTTTTGGTATCAGCGATTCTACAGAGTAAATTCCATATCCTCCTTCCATCAATTGGTCGATTGTCGTGTATTGAACGGTCTTCAGTGTTGAACTGAGCTTGGTGATATTTTCTCCTTTGAAAGCTTTTGACATTACAATAGAAACCAATATAGCACACCCACAGAAAACATACAGCGGACCTTTCTTGGATTTGTTAACAGTGCGGATATGAGAGTGTTCCAAAAGAATCATGAAGCCGAGGAAAAGTGCGTCAATATCTTTAGCGGCTTTTTTATATGAACAGTTATTCTCTACTAATGATAAAAAGATAGGTCAAATCAAAATGAATGCAATAATCAAAATCCAAATTTTTAGGTCAAAAACACTAACGAGTGCTGAAATAGACACCGCTTCTGAAATTGGAGGCGAGCAAATCAAAAAAGTGAAATCCTTTTGCTTGTGTAATAAAGCATGGATACCAATGTCTTCGTGGTCTACGGTAAAAGGAATTCGTCTGGAAAGCAAAAGATCCTGGAGCCAAACCGTTCTGTTTGGGTTTTCTTTAATATCTAGCCAAATGTCCTCGTTGTAGTCTGCTGTCAAGGAGGCATTTGGTACGATGCATGAAAGTAGCTCATAAACTCTGTCAAGGGTATCTCGGAAGGGGAAAATTCTCCTTGACGGATCAAATTTCGACATTTCAGTGTCAGAAACGTAATAGCTATTAATTAACCAGGTTTGGGGAACAGGATTTTCCATGTTTCGTAGTGAGGATGATTTTATTTTCTCCATTGGTATTGGAGTGTAAACGGGATGTATGTCTTCACACACCTTGCAAATGAATTTCATGTTTGTAATCGTAACTTCTCTTCTTGCCAAATTAGAACTGGATATCGGGATTTCATTTGTAACAAAAATTAACTGAACATTAACTCTAATATTGACGATCGACCGTGTTGTTATTCCTTCCCAAACTAATTGTGTGTCAATTGACGTGTTTGGTAGACAAACAAGAATATTATGTGTCGGGCGATTATCCAGCGTCCGTATGGATCCCTTGGGTTTGTCTTCAAAAACTGAAATTTTAAGAGACAATGCGGATAAAATAAACACATTTTAATATTGTGTAATTTGTCCTTTGGTTAGTTAGCGGGAAACACCTACATTTCATCATTGATATAAAATTTATCGACTGAATTCACAATCCATTGTTTGTGTGAAAGAAATGGAAATGTTTTGCATTGCTTTTCTCAGGGAAAAAGAGACTGAATGACGCTTGGCAATTCCATTTGGCCCGTGGGGACGTATCCATAACGTACACATCACTAGATTTTCTCCATTCATGAGGTCTTTTACTTTTGTTAACTGATTGATAGCGCCGAATTTCACTCAAAGAGGGAGTTTTTTTCGTAGGGTATGTAGTAAACATTGGTATGACGTGATTTTTTGCTCCAATATCCAAATACATCATAGCGTGTGAGAACAACTGGTTCTGTCAGATCAAGAATTTCAATTCCTTGTAGTTGTAAATGTGGAGTAGGCAGCCCGAAAATTGGTTTACATAAACGTGAAGATTTTTTAAGGATACGGAGATAAATGCTTCTTGAAGTGGCCAATTAGTTCTGAACGGATGTGTGACGGGGAGAAGATTCAATGAGTAAACTAATGGGACTAACAATTGAAGGACTAATATCTGGATATGCAGCATCATCTCTTGGATGGAAAAGACAATTTTCAGACGCTTTCAATGTTATACATTATGCGTCGTTTTTTGGGGTTTTTTACTGTAAACTGTAGATCAAGACAGAAAGTTTCAAGACAGTACTTTCGAAACCATGCTTTTGTCTACTAAAGGATTACAGGAATGTTATTTTGGTTGCTTCGAAAGGAATGAGAACAATAATTGTATGTTTTACGGCTATGCTTGTATTAAATACTCGTGTGTAATTTTCAAACGGCCACGTATTTCTTCTGCCACTTAATGCAAACATGGCACCAGCATGTCGAATGCAGCATTCTGGAGACAAAAAAAAACATTTAAAAAATTAAAATCACATTTTTAAACGTATCAGCTCAGTACTGAATATAATTCTACTTAAAATATTCAATACTGAGCTGGCTGAGTTTCTTTCTGTAGTAAAATTACATTACGGTACCTCTTTGAGTTCTTTCAAAGTTCGTCTAGCTTTAATCATATATGGTGCGTTGTCCGACTTGAAGCACACTAGATTTTCAATAGGCACAAAAATTTCCTGCAGAGATTCAACGACTGCTGCACTGATTGTTTCAGAATCGCATTTGTCTAAAAACTTTGTTGTCACAAGTCTTAATTTAGAGTCAGGGTCTGCTGGTCCTATCAAAATGTTAAGAACTTTTCGATTTTTTATATCCATGGTCTCGTCTGGTATAACAATGACGTCTTTGTCTCTAAAAATTGAAGAATTTAAAACACGTAAGCAAATTTGACAGAGACACATTCAATCTATGAATTTTTCTTCGACCTATCAAACCTGCACATTGAGACTGTGTTTATTAAATCTGCCCGTCTTTCTGTTTTCAGTATTCTTCGTAACGTTGTTTCACTTGGTAACGTCTCTCCACCTTTAACTTCCATTTTCATCCAATTTCTTATGTCTTGTCGACCAAATATGCTAAGGGGTACCCCTGAAGCAGCGAAACACCGTACCATGTTTTCCCATCGTGACTTCTGATTTACTTGCTCTTGAAAAGCTAGCTGAATCCTTGTTGTACTGGACGATGAACCTTTAATAAAAAATTATTATAAGTGCTCACATTGAGAAGAGTGTTTTCAAAGGTGCACAACGATTTCCTACTTTGTTTCTGTAGATGGCCTGCAGATTTCAAATGGTTGGAGATGGTAGATTTCCGTTCAAAATTAATTTCTGCTGAACATATAGTGCACCACAATTTTCCTCCATGATCTTCGAGGCCGGTGCCAGGGAACTCCTTCACACACGATTTCGCACTGACCTTGGGTTTTCCCATATTTAAAAAATTGTCCAAACTTACTTCAAAGTGGTCGTTACTTTCCATTTAATTTCTAAATTTATGAGTTTCCCTCTTCAATGGTTCTACAGCGGTGGCAAATTGAGACTAAGTATGATGCGTGACTCGTTGTCTATGCTTTAAATTTATTAAAAGCATGCTTAAGGTCTCTTAGAATAAAATATAAACATGACTTTAATTAATTTAGAACTGAAAAAATCCCATTTTTGGCTAAATTTTCATTTATGCAAAATTATGCGGCTTAGTGAGCTAAATATGCACTATTATGCGATTGGAGAATAAATTATGCGTTTATGC
>Ga0194135_10002604_pt1 | contig 10970 bp, 10 predicted proteins | sample LitLau_LLRF_2013_FD_134024 | JGI IMG/M metagenome (GOLD analysis project Ga0194135, IMG submission 134024) | Freshwater sediment microbial communities in response to fracking from North America - Little Laurel Run_MetaG_LLRF_2013 (version 2) | ecosystem: Environmental > Aquatic > Freshwater >... | reverse complement strand
TGAGATAGTGAGACTTGCCGAGTTTCAAAGGACTTGTGATTTTTCTAGCGACAAGGGGAACTGGAGGGTGAAGCCTTAATGTTTCTTTAATGACTAATTCCAAGTATTCCATGCGTTTTAAGTAATCCAGAGTTATTGGCCTAGTTTTATCGTGACCGAAAATACTGTCTATTTCTTGTTGGGCTTTCTTTTGGACCTCGGAACGGTTTCCTAGTCTTAGGATAGTCCATTGGAGACTTGAAGATGTTGTGTCGTGACCCTATGGGGGAATTGAGGCGAATCAGTACCATAATAATATTAATAATAATATGTAGTTGTACTAATCGTATTAAGACATACGGCAAACATGAATGTCGCAACGTCATCAATAATATCCAAGGAAGTGAGAGCAGTTGGTTGATTTTCTTGCATTTGCAGAAGGAGATCCAAAAAGGCTATAACTTCTTTTTGGGACCTTCTGGAATATACGTAAGCTCGTTATATTACTTATTTCAGTCAGTTTTAGGTGTTGTGGAAGTGAATTTGGATCTGGTTAGGATAGAAATACTACCCAGTTCATTTTGAGCAGAGAGCTCCCCATCTTGGCAATTTTGTTGGGCGATTTTGTAATTCTGTTGCATAACTTTCTCAAGCTTTTTGACTTCAATTATCTAATGCAAAAATATGAAAAGTTATTTCCTCCTGATAGAAATCATAGGCTATATTTATCCGTTGTACGACCTATATATTATATATTAAAACTTATTTGTAAAGGTTTTACCTTATCTGTGAATTGAGACATAACTGTGATACATTCGGAAGCCTTTTTTCCTTCTCTTGATAATTTCCAAGTGAAGTCAGGGGTAAGCCATGGCTTTAAGTTTCGTAATATAATTAAACTAGCTGATCTGTAATAAAATACCTCCAGTGAAGTTGCTCAATGTTCAAATAGTTTTCTATTATTAGAAGAAAGGTCTAGAATTGGAATATCTTAGGTATCGAATTTATTATTACGTATTACGTACTCACTTACTGCTCGAATGTAAGGTGAGTTTGATTGCAACTGAGCATCTATTACAGATTATGTTATGCCATGATATAGGTAGTTCATCAGAAACTTTAGCTTTATGACAAAGCATAATATAAAAAATAGAAATGAATTAGACCCAATGAGTCATAATGCAAGACGCATGGTAGTGTTCTATTCCCAATCAACACTCTATAGTCATACTACATTGTTTATAGTTTACCCTTGACTTAATGTTGTAAGGATTAATTGTAATACAGTGATGCTACGATTACATATACTTTCCTACAGTGAATAATGATCTTGATTTCCATAAAGACTCTTTCGTGAGGATCCAAAAATTCTTTCATAAAAGACGCATCAATCTGTGGTCCATTACATTCTACTTATACGATCAATCATTGCATCAGATCTGATTCGCTTTTGTGGGCTTTTAGTAGTTCCCAGTCTCAGCAAACCATGCCACTTTATGAATTTCGAAGGGAAATTGTCCATTAGCTTTCTGTCCCTGATGAGGAGATTGAAGGCTTTGTCCTCGTTATTATCCATGTCATGTATTCCTGCGGTCATCATTTTGAATAATGTGAGAGTTCCACTATACACGTCCACTTTTGGACAGTAAAAACCAGAACTAATTTCGGGGGCTCTGTATCTCCTACGGTTGATAATGAAAATTGAAGACTTTTAGTTTGAATAGTTAAATACTGGCATAAATATAGTCAAACATATTTTGAGGGCTTATACGTACTTAGTTCCGACTTTCGTCGAGTGCTTTTTAGGCCCTTCCCCTTCGTGGTAGCAGCCTCCACCAAGGTCAGCTAATTTCAAGGTACCATTTCCTACTAATACGTTGCTTGGTTTGATGTCTCTGTGTACAATACCGTTCTTTCTCAGAAATTCAATGCCTTCGAAAATTGATGTGGCTCCGATTTTAATGGCTTCTGTACTTTTGAACTGATGACTTCTTAGGTAGTCACTCAACGAGCAGTCCATCAGCTCCATGAAAATAATTGATACATTATCTCGGATTTCTTCGAGATTTCTGTATAATAAGTAAAAGTTTTATAAGCAAACTTTCATGTTGTCCCAGAATTAGGTTATCAAAAATCTTACTTTTTCGTTTCCTCTCGTAAATTAACGTCTTCAATGCAATTGAGTAGTTCTTTTATTTCTTCTCTTTCCAGTTTGCCAATAGTTCCTTTTACAATCTGAATGATGTGTCCCTGTCCAACGCAATCTCTCAGAGTATCATACTCAAAATCACTGTCTTCATCTTTGAAAGCAAACTTGGCTGCTAGCTGCTTCTTCGTTTCTTTCTCCTTTACTTGAAATACTGTTCCGAAACTACCACTCCCAAGAAGCTTCGTTGCCTTAAGCTTGGAAAGCATCGTACAGTTGGACAAGGAAACGCTTGTTAATCAAGCTAAATATAATTTTCTAATTCTTAGAATCTAATAAAACTCTTTATTCTCTAAGCTGCCACGAACCAACAGATCAATGTGCTTCATTGTCTCAGAGATAATAATATGGCAACAGAAAACTAAGCTGCTGAAGTAACTACAGACACTAAAACATTTTCTGAACCAGAACTTTCGAAACCATCCAGCGTGATTTATTATTATGTTTATAGTATTAAAGATACAGTATTGGAGTACAAGATGATAAAGGACGAATGTAAAGAAAGAATATGTTACCATTATTATATGCAAAGGGATTTTTTAAAAGTCCAAAAACTCAAACAATTTTCTGTGCAGTTGTTTTTTGTATACTATCGTAAAGATATAAGCTTCTTTTACATATATTCCCAAACTTGATTAAACTCTTAAAACACATCTCGTCAACCGTCATCGTGGGTGTGATAATTTAATAATTTAATATTTTAAGACTACTCTCATATAATATTGCATGTTCAAGTACAAGTAATATCGACTATGTTGTATGTTTCCAAAATGAATATTAATGATTAATGTACGATAAAATTTTATGAGTAACCACTTAAAGAATTGATTTATCATTACACAGGGAGAGCGAGTTTACTTTAAGGAAACAGATCACAAGTGTGTCAATTTCATCTTCTCCAAACGTTCACTCATGACATCAGTTTAGGTAAATTGGCAGAACTCTCTGCTACAGACAATCCAATACGGTTTGATTCCCAAAACTGTTTAAACAACACAATTCTAAAATTCTCATGATGTTAATAGTAAGCGATTACAGGATACGATATGGAAAAGTAAGAAAAACAACATAAGGAGAAATATACGTAAATATGTCTGCCATTTATTTTACATTCTTTCAGTGGTTTAGAGAAAAGTATTCCAGGGCCATTAACAATATGTAACATAACAATTTCAGACCAGGATCTATAAACCGGTGTTGTAGACCCTGACCCTCTTGTTTATAGACCCTGATTTCAGACTTAGTACTCCGTTCGACCTTCACGAAACTCTTAAGGATTTCGTAGACCTTAAGAGTATTGAAGACGAGGTAATATTAAGTCGAGAGAGAAACCTTAATAATTTTGAGATAGATAATCTTCCTCGAGGGATCAGTATGTTTCTGCCGATTCCAAAACAAAGAACTTGCAAAACGGCATCGATTCCTGAGCATTTTTGCGCTTGCCATGCCATGAAAAAGAAAGGTTGTCGAATGATCACGCGATATCTAAGCAAGGTACCGATTTCGCGATTTACACTATGAATAGTTTCATTGCGCAATATCCACAATGCTCTTAATAACGAGAGTGTTCAGGTACTTTGAGGAAACTAACGGCGACACCTTAGTGGTTGAAGAAGGAGTCAAAGTGCTCTTTGACGTCAATCCTGGCTCGGCTGAATTCGACGCTACAGTCCTCAGAATAAATGGAACGGGAAACTGGACTCTGTCAGACGCGAGTTGAGTTAATATGTATGGAAATCAAAGTCATTGCGTAGATGATGCCAAAATGAAAAAGTTTTGTTACTGTACTGATCTACTGGAGGAAAAAAAGGTTCATTTATTCCGAAATGCAGGTTAACTGTTCTTCATATAAAATACATAGGCATTAATGAAAAACACACAATATAGTCTCGGCACATTCCCTCAGATGAACTTTGTTTCAGGGCGATAAAGGAGACATTTCGATAAAGATAAAATATTCGGTATAATTTCGATAAAATACGACTAACCAAGTTCATTACACTATACACCTACATATTCTTGTTATAATTTCACACGTACAAACTGGGCAATATACAGATTTATTAAATACATTACATGAATATCAATTTCTATTCCAAGCTATTGTCTATTGAATTGTCTTTTCCTTTTATATCAGTTTAAGACAGCCGATTATCGTTTCCTAATTCAGCACACGCTCCCGTATGGACACTCTGAATTTGACCATCAGGACATGGATTCGAATGAATTTGCTTAGGACCGTTTTGTAATCCAGAATAGGCTTTCTCTTTAGTTCTATATAAGCAAGTGTTACACAATATTAATCTGCGTTCATTGATAATTTTTATATGGAAAACTCTTGAACTTACATAGTTTCGTTTCCAATTTCTGTATTGTAATCAAAATACACTGGACTTGCAGTTGATGCCACAACTTCACACTTGTTTTCTTGTTCATCTCGTTCTAGTTGTGAGTCCAAAATATCCAGTAAGGCAAACAAGTGGGCGTGATAATCCGCTTTTTCAATATTCGATCCAAATATAGGAGATGCCGAGGAAAATAATAAGTTGTCTGAAATGAAACCGAATGAAAGTGTGCTGATAAAGAGTAAAAACTTGATAGAAATTAAATACGCCATAACTGGTTTAAGAAAGAGAATTTGCTTCAAAGAAAATAAGGCTTTCGTGAACGGAGAATGAGCTTTTGGTGTGTGTAAGACTACAATAAATTCAAAAGTGTTTAGATGAGCTTTTATATTGTCACGAATTATCTATATAGTGGTTCAAATGAGGAATTTTAGTTGTAGAATTAAATCCAAGTTGAGTTTACAGTGCATATAAATGAATCATTCTACAGCTTAAATTTAACTGGATAATATTTTACTACTTTCCAGCAACACAAAAGCTCACTATTAATTGAAACACTTAAAATCGCAGTCATCCTGCATTATACGAATCATTTTTAATAATTACACAGACTTTTCCTTAATCCTTCAGCTGAATATAATCTTAATGCACTTAAAAATAATGTGTGTAAGCTTACTTGCACACGTATTAATATTGACTTCACAATTGGGACAAAACTATTCAGGTGTGTATATTCTTTTTTGATAGAACTTGAGTTAATATTAGGCAGGTAAGCAAACAATTGTAAATTTATACAACTATAGTTGTTGTGCTACTCATAAACATCCGCTGCTCGTGGAAATAGCGCTACGATAATTAGTACAACAAATGTCGACGAAATTGGCATCACTAAACAGAATGGGAGTCCAATCGTAGCCAAATGTTTATTGTTGCGTAATTACTAATGACAAGTATGCTTTCCCCCAGTCCCAATAAAAAGGGAAGTATTGTCCACAACGCATCGTCCAGTAAAGGTTGTACCACTCTCCATTGTCTTTGAATTCGATAGATTTTAGTCAAAATCACCAGTTCTGCGCTAGCAGCCCTACGTTCTGGTAGCACAAAATAATCGAGTCGTGCAAAATGTCGACGATAAAACCTATACGGTTGTTGTAACTGTAAGACTGTAAGTGCGTACCATCCTAAGAAAACTGCGTATTGAAAGTGAACTATTTCAAATAATAAACTCATCACAAATATAAGTTTTTCCAATAACCCTCCAGTATAAGATTTAGGAGCTAATAAGTTAACCGGATAAAGTCCAAGCCAAACAAAAGATCCAACTAGCAAAATTGGAATCATCACCGAAGCCCGGAAACGAATTGATATCCAAAACAAAATGTCACGCTCAGCTTTGTCTGTCTGCTTACTCGGATCGCCAAGTTGATAAATCGTACTAACACAAATGTAAAATCCTTTTCCACGATGGAAAACGTTCCACGATGGAGCCCAGAAAACTATTACCAATGATCCGATTACTGTAAACAATATTCCGTAAATCGTACTCAAAGCTTTTAAGGATGTCCCAGCTCCTTCGTACATTTTCCCCGTAGCTAGTGATTAATTGTATTAACAATGCAATCCACACTTTTATTCCTCTGCCTTTACTGACCGTTTTAGTTTCGAGTAGATGGATAACGAAAAATGTAAAGGCTTGGGGACATGGTCTTGAAGAATATCTCAAGCTGCCCCCAGACTCCTGCAGATATCTGGATATCTATCTGGATTTAATTTAGCAACAAGAAGACAAGGAATAGATTGTACAAATGTACACAATACTTAAGGAACTACTTCAATTCGTACCAATAAGCTTCGAGATACTCTGCACCAAGGAAAATAGACTTTTAGGTAGTTATAGTGGCGTTAGTTCTCTATAACAGGAAGCGCAGCAAACGGGGTTCTCCAAAAAACTAGCGATTTTGAAGTTATTGGGGGAAATCCCCCGAGATTGTTCAGAACCCGAAAATCTGCCCATCTCGGTAGCATTGGAAATTTTCTGGTATTTATGGCAACAATGGCACTGTCAAAATCGCTGGGTTTTTCCAAAACCTCATTTGCTGCGTAACCTGTTACAGAGCAATAATAAGTCTATCAACCTTGACTCTGCACATTTTGAAGGAAATATCCAAGGCCGTAAAGCTTTAGAGCGTAGCGTTCACTATAGGTTGGCTCACTTGGTGATTTTCTCAACAAACGAAAATTGGGGACAAAATCCCCAAATTCTCGCTCAGCCCCCTGGCCCGCACTTTCTCCGGAGAAAGTTCTGGCCAACCCACGCCACATAATATAAACTGTTTCCGTTAATTTTTATAATTTATAATTTCAAATTTATCAACTTTAATAAAAGTGGCCTTGTAAAATATTAGAAGCATGTAAGGAAGTAATGATATAAGTATTTTACGAGTTATTATACTATTAACTATAAAAATCAGCTTACTCAGTTAAATACGTTAATTCTTGCATCAGATCCAGTAGCAGTGTGTCCTTAAAAATTTCAGAAGTGTGTAGTCGATAAATTCGAAAATTATAAAAATTAACGGAAATAGTTTATATCATATGGCGTGGGTTGGCCAGAACTTTCTCCGGAGAAAGTGGGGGTCACGGGGCTGAGCGAGAATTTGGAGATTTTGTCCCCAATTTTCGTTTGTTGAGAAAATCACCAAGTGAGCCAACCTGAAAATCACCAAGTGAGCCAACCAATAGTGAACGCTACGCTCTAAAGGTTTACGGCCTTGGAAATATCGTATGAATACTTCGAAATAAATTGTAGTTTATTTCTGGACACGTACTAATAAAGGGAATAATAATACTTTTGTACGTCCATGCGTTTAATTTTGATTACCGTTCACTATAATCAATACATTAATCAGATATGTGGATTACAAAAGATGACTAATATGACAAACGATGTCGGTCTGGCTTCATTTAAATCGATTTTATAAACAAATAAAAAATATGAAAGTATTTTTCGATGCGTATATTATATTGATTTGAGGAAAAGCTAATCATGTGAGAAGCTTTTGATATTTTTAATACAGCAGAGTTCCTGTTTCAACGCAGGTTCGGCTTATATTACTCCACATATGACCCTGAGAAGATCGTAAATTCGCGATAATAGGCCCAGTACAGCATAATGGTGCACATTTGATTCGTTAGTTAGTTCTAAATAATTATGTTCCATGTTAAACATCAATATCCTTCTTATTGCATAAAATTCCAGGTACTTATTTATTGCTTACACTTCTCTTCGTACGATTCCTGCACCTATGGAGTTCTTGTCGATAATCAAAGTTGATTTCATACGTACGGAATCCGAATCGTCTTTCACATCGCCGTCTTCTGATTTAGAGTCAGCGTCAGAATTCAGCGATTAGGATAAGGCGTTGCCATCATCTGCTACGGTTTTAGGTTCAACGATAGGAGATGCAGAGAAAAACAGTAAATTGTTTGAAACTAAAGCAAATACAAATGTAATAAGAAGTAAGAACTGGGTGGAATTTAAACATTCCATAATTGAATTTAAAGTCAACTCAATTGGAATATGGGGACTATGCTGTGAACGCAATAAAAGAATATTGATGGAGTTTTTTCAAACGGGTGGTCTTTATATATGCCGTGAATCCCGGATCTGAAAAGAGCAAAATCAAACGCAGGTATAGAGCTTATCGTAATACGCCTTAGTAGCCTTAGTCATAGTTGACGCGTAGCACTAAAATACAGTAATATACATACGACATAATCTTTCAGGCTCATGTTGATTTAATAATCTTTTCGTCTTTAAAATAACAAGATCCCCTTTAAACAAATAGTTTTGGACTGGAGAATACTGGAGATACATCCAGTTCGGACTTAATTTGGGATGGTTAAGAATTCATCTGAATTGAGAAATGAATTGTATATATCTAATTCAGAGTCTTCGGATTCAGTTTCAAAAAGCAATTGAAAATGATTATTTAAATTGATTTCATCATTGAGTGCTAAGTTAATTAAATACAGATTTGAACAAGCTGAACATATACGAAGAAAGCATTCAATTAAAGTTGACTTGTAGACTTGCTGTGTGTAAAAGTTACAATGACATGGTTCCCTCGATTATCTTTAACAGGTTTTTATTATTAGTTTGAACATTTCAGTCAATAAATTAATTTACTTCAATGAACTTTCCTTAATGAATTTGATCGAACAGTATCAATGCTTTAATAAGACTTCAAGACACTCTTGCTTGCAGTTTTTATTGCAAGTACAGTTTTTACAGCGTACAAGAACAGTATTTGAGTATCACTTTACAGTAGTTTGTGTAATAATTGCAAATTAATGGAAATATTCCTGCTTGGATAATTATTAGATGGCTCATCCTAGACCTAAATTGACTTAATTAAAATTTTGTAAATGTACTGGAAATCCTAAATTCATGGAAGAATTCGAATTATATTTTTAAACTATAGCATTAGTTGACTTAATGATATCGTTGAGTTAAAGTTGTTCAATTATGCACATAAAAATAAAATAAGTACAGACAAACAATACCAACTCAATTATTATGGAGCAAATAATTGACCAGTATACATCACAAATATCACACACGATTCACTAATGTACTTGACACACATCCAATTAACAATATATGCACTGTTATTACCTTAAAAATCTTTATAATCAATAATAACTAATGTACTTCACTTCACACGACTATTATTGATACACACTTAATTAATAGTTCCATATAATGATTGCTTCCCTGCTACCAGAAGCCTGCTTATCCCTCGAACCGGTAATCAGTCTTTCTCACAATTTTAAAAAGTATCAAACTGCAATGCCAAGTTACACTTGGGATTCCTTCTCGCTATTAGGCCTTTATATTCAAAGCAACAGTAAAGATCAACTCTATCTTGCCAGTAGAAAGCGTTAGTACAGACTTCCTTCTGTCATTCAAGTTATCTAAGCTTGACGGTAGTTCCACATTGACATTCCTACATTCATCAGTAATTGGGAATTTTTTTATGCGCAGTTTTCAGTGGATCCAACGGAATATAATTTCCAAAACAATCGTATATTATATGGTCAACCGACGGTGTGAAACTGACATCTCCCGAATTGTCACCACAATGGTCAGAGGGAATTTTATGGATTCCTCTGGATAGTTCGATAGACAAAAGGGTAGGATTATTCTATTGGGAAACCTGACAAAAATTTCCCTCACTTTTGGTCCCACATTATCATCCGTATGTGTAGGACATGGAAAAGCAGTAACCCTCGGCTTTGGCGTAGTTGTAGTCTCTATTGTAGCTGTAGGTGTTGTTGTGGCTGTCGTTGTAAGCGTGCTTGTTGTTGTCATCTCTGGAGTTGTAGTGGGAAGGACAGTTGTCGTAATTAATTCTGTCGTTTTTATAATGGTCTGTAATGTAATGTCAATTTCAAATTCTTATAAGCTTATATTTTACTTAAAGTTTGGAATTTTAATTTCGAATTTTTTTAAAAACTGATCTTTTGAAAATTTTTATAATTAATCAATACTACATTTTGATGAGAGAATTGCGTTATTTAACGGTATAAAGTCGACTTTAATATAGTCAATTCAGTCACAACTCATTCATTACTTATATTATTACTTCCATAAATGCTTCATTAAATTCAATTCAATCGAAAATATTCGAAATTGAAATTCCAAACTTGAAGTGAAATAGTCACTAATACGTGGCGTGGGTTGCCCGGGACTTTCCCCGGAGATAGCGGGGGTCAGGGATGTCAGAGAAGTTAGCGCAGGGCGCAGCGGAAGTTGGCGCAGCGCAGCGTTACAGTGAAGTTAGCGCAGCGCAGCGCTGCGTCGCACAGCGCTGCGATAAAACTGCGAAGTTAGCGCAGCGCAGCAATCATGGCGCAGCGATGATAGCGCAGCGCTGCGGAAATTTTTCGTAGAGAAGTTAGCGAAGCGTTGCGGTCGCCAGTGAAGTTGGAGCAGCGTAAGATTACACAGTAAATCATATCGATTCAGTAGCTTTTCAACCTGGCCTATAGGATTTGTAAGTTTTGTTGATGAAAATGCGAGTCATTGCGAGTTAAAGCAGGGTTAGTGATATTAATAATAACCCATTAAGCATGAGTGATAAACGAACAACAATAAATTCGTTGCAAGCTCAAAGTTAAATTGGTAATTATGTTGAAGAAGTTAAGCTTGGCAAGTTCAACGTGTTTTTTTAGGTTAAAGAGGTTGCGTTAATGTATTTTCAAACATTGCCATTTCATTAGCTACTATAATTCATATGATTTACTTCATTATTTTTCGCTGCGCCAACTTCACTGGCGACCGCAGCGCTGCGCTAATTTCTCCACGAAAAATTTACGCAGCGCTGCGCTGTGATCTCTGCGCCAACTTCACTGGCGACCGCAGCGCTGCGCTAATT
>Ga0194135_10002603_pt1 | contig 10971 bp, 9 predicted proteins | sample LitLau_LLRF_2013_FD_134024 | JGI IMG/M metagenome (GOLD analysis project Ga0194135, IMG submission 134024) | Freshwater sediment microbial communities in response to fracking from North America - Little Laurel Run_MetaG_LLRF_2013 (version 2) | ecosystem: Environmental > Aquatic > Freshwater >... | reverse complement strand
TACATAGGAAACTTGAAATATTGTTATTACTAATTAATCGCAAAATGTCAATCTTATACGTAAACGTAGCGTAAGGGAAGGAAATGGAAACCTCTTGACATGTACACGCTAACGTTAATCTAATAGAACGTAATATAAAGTTCAAACTAATCGTTAGTCTTGTGGGGGAATCATCTCTGTTAATTGGAAATAGATTGTAAGTGGAACGACAGGAGGCCATTTCATGGGTTGGGTTTGGAGAATGTTAAATGTGCAATATTCGCTTACATTGGGGGTGTTACGGACAAAATTTGATTAATGATAACAATCGTCTCACTTTGTTATTTACAATTTACAACAAGATCCATTCAACTGAATTTTCCTTTTGCACAAATGTGTTATTATTCTTAATGGGGCACATGAAACTGTTACTAGCATTTTAGATGACGAGGTCTTCCGTTTACAAAATGAAAGAAGAAACGTTAATATAGTTTGGATTGAGGGAAATTCTCATTCTGGGAACTTTTTACTGTTGGCTTTCTAACGAAAAGTATTTGGTTAATTTCCCAGTTCATGCGAATTGATTTTGTCCAGTTGAAAACTCCTCCAAGACTGTTCTGTGAACCACTTAAGATTAACTTAATAGATTTTAATTTTATGTGGGCTATGAGATGAGCTAAGCATTTTCTCCTTACTAGTATTACCACACCAGGGAAGTGGGACGGTGGGACCGGAAGGAAGGAGACGGGGAGACACAAGCATTCCACAATCTACGCATGGCGGGCGGGCATGCGGAATTGGCCTCGCGTCGAACCTACGCCCTCAAATTGTACCTTAACATTATCTCCTCTTTGTTTTGTTTTTCAATTTGTTCTAAATGCTCCATGTTAATTATCTCATCTTCTGTTGAATTTAAGTTTTTGTTAAGAAATCAAGTGCTTTACCCTTCATTACTGGTGTCATGTCGTTCATCTTTGTAAAATTACCTGTCAAGACGTTTACGTTTTCTCTCTCTCTCTTCTACCTCTCCTCTCTTCGGGTGACACAAATTCAAATTTTAAAATAATGTTACGGCGTTATTATCCAGAAAAAAAAGGTAAATAAAATCAAGCCGAATATCGAAAATGAAAAACAGGAAGGATTCTAATTTCTAAGCCTCTAAATAAGAGCTTCCAGTTTGACATGTTTTTTAAAATACTTCCGACGCGTTTGGGTTTATTGTAGCCATCATACCATGGGTCCTCTCTAAAATTGATTCCATAACGTGGACGCAGTCTATCGCTAATAAAACATTTGGCTCTGACTTCTTGCCCATTTTCGTTTCCAAAAAAAAGTCTTTAAATCCTGCATCTCATTAATTAATGGACTTTGACTTTTTTGATGGACAGATAGCCATGAGTTAGATTTCCTGCACTCCGCTCCCGGTTGATGAACGATTAGTAATTGACTGACAGGAGTCATTCAAATGACACCTCCAATTTAATTGAGCGTCAGATAAAGTACGACTTGGTTTGGAATTTGGAGACTTTCGTGAACGGACTGTTGTTTGTTCACATTATTACTTGGCCTAGCATACAGGAGTATGACAGCGGAAGCTTGGCTGCTGTGTATGCTTATTGTGCTAAAAATGACAATAAAGCTCCGTATCATGTAATTCAATATACCGAAACTGATAAATAACATTAAGTGAATGTCAATTCCAATTTATGACCATTCCTAACTTCCTACATTGCGATTTCATAGAGTTATCGATTGCAATTGCCGAGTAATATGCAGGATTCGTCTTATCAGAGAATCAGTGCAAAATGTTAAAAAGTGCGTGGCCGGGTGGGATATAAATGAATTTGAGTTAGGAGGCGCATCAGGTCGACTACTAAAATGTGTGAAAAATTTGAAGTCAATGGGTTAAGTCGTTTTGACCGGGAAGGGAGGTCAGCCAAGGGAAGGTCTTTTGTGTGGAGAAAACTCTCTATCCCTTGCCATTTTCTTTGGGCAAACTACGCCCGCTTCAAAATCTTACAGGTTAAGCTTTGTAACCTGTGGATTTCGTTCGGTACATGAATTCGAAGGAAGGCGGCGACCTTCCTTTTGTTTTCCCCTTTCCCTTCATCTATGTTTAGAGTAACAATAAAAATTTCAGGTAAAAAATATGTTTCTGATTTATTTAAAAGAACCAAAAGTTTCCTCAAGTCTCAAAACTGGTTCTTTCGTGCATACAAGAAACAAAACATGATTTGATAGACTGTATGCAGCATCAACATTTTTTTTTGTCAATTTGCGACTGGATTCTTAGTTTTTCCTTATAGTTTCCTTCTTACAACTGATAGGCTGGAATCGAATCTGTAGTGCCTCAGAATTAAAATTGATCTCGATTCGCGAGCAAGGTGAGAGTGTGAGTGACGCGTGTGAGTTGGTTGAAAAGGGGACAGGTACGGTTCTCAAGTACTGACAAGCAAAGCAAGCCGAATTCCCAGTGTCACTGATATCCATCATTCCAATATCACGGGGAGGGAACCTGGAAGTCAGCGATAGTGTCTCTCTCACCGCCTTCGAGAATAGAGTTGACACTTGACAGTGAGAGAGCGAGAGGTGTTGGTGCAGCAGGCTCTTCCGGACCGAGACAACGAGTTCCTGCTCCATGTTGGCTGTCAACTAAAACTGTTCCAGGATGATTCTGAGCACAATAGTGAACTTGATCCATGGCACTGTTATTGGGTGGCTGGAATGGGTTTCAACGAATGACCTACAGGACACGATACCCTCCCTATTCACCTCGATTGGTTTAGGATTTCTTCTAACTGCTTGGTACTACCTATTCTGGAAGCCTTTCGATCGGTACAGGGTGAGTTGGTCATTTAAATCCCAGATTGCTCGGAATCGCTCTTGGAAACCGGTGCCTGCCGGATAGCTTAATATCCAAGTCAATTGTGTACGCAGGATTTGACGGAAGTTGGTTTCGATGAAGTGAATCGCTCCAAACGCGCCGAGTACAAAAGTGAGGCTGCCAAATGTGATGCCATCAATCGCTTGATCCGACGAAGGAAAATCGGAGATCTCCCCCCTGCATACCCCAATGGATGGTTCGTGGTCCTGGAGGCCGAGGACCTGGGGAAGAATGAAGTAAAAGAAGTCAACGTTTTGGGTAAGTGAGGGAAGCGCGGGTGCGGAAGTCGGATATAATAGGCACGCTCATACCGAGATACTTCAGTCACCTTTATTGTACTTCCAAGGACTCAACCTGGTCGCATGGAGAGGAGAAAGTGGGAAATCCTATATATCGTAAGCGGATCAAATTTAGACGTTTGGAGGAATTACTTTTCCCTGTAAAAACATGTCCATTTTTGTTGACAGGGATGCATACTGTCCTCATTTAGGGGCTCACTTGGGTGCGGGAGGAAGGGTTGAAGGGGAATGCATACGGTGCCCTTTCCATGGTTGGACTTTCAAGGGTGGTGATGGACGACTGGCAAACATTCCCTATTCCGATACACGTATAATAAAAATTGTACAATTAATTACTGGCAATCCTCTTGAAGGGAGTAACTTTCTGATTCGTGCGTATCTAGTTCCCGAATTTGCAAAGATCAAGATGTGGAAGACGATGGAGGGGAATGGGTTCATCTACCTTTGGTTTCATGCGGAAGGAGAGGAGCCATCTTGGTTCCCTTACCTTTATCCCGAAATCCAGTCCGGCTCTTGGAAGTATCGGGGCCGCTCGGAGCTTCAAGTCGCATGTCATGTCCAGGTCCGTCCAGATCCCGAGTCTGCTAAATTGAAATTTCACCTTGGGATAGCCTGACCTCGGATGTGCTTTGATGGTGTTTAGGAAATTCCAGAGAACGGGGCTGATATGTCTCATCTGAACGTGGTCCATGACAGAGCCATGATGTGCGGCGGAGAGCCGGACCATTCCTGGCTCCAATGGGAATTCGTGAAGCATCTTTGGGATGGACGCTGGAGGACGTCGGAGAAGGAGGGAGAGAAGCACATTGCCATCATGGAGCTCAACCATCAAATGTGCATCTTTGGGAAAATACCATTGATTTCCATGGACGTCGTCACGCAGCAGGTACGTCAAACTCATCAACTTCCAAGCAAAGATCGGCAAAACTGGCAGCGATTCAGGATTCAATTGGCCGAGAAACTAATCAAGTGCGGGATTGAATGTTTAGATTGGACCCGGGACAGTCGTCCTGGAATTTGACACGAGCATCGGGCGAGGAGTGCTTTTTCATATGGTGACCCCAATGGAGCCCATGCGTCAGAAAATAACCCATCGCTTCTACTCCTCCAACACCCTCATCCATCCGTACGGGAAGCTCATCCTATTTGGGGAGGCCGTCATGGTACGCCCAATCCCGTCCTTGCATCAGGTCCCTCCTCGCCCCAAATCCTAAATCTGATTCAACGTTATTCTCCTTTCTAGATTGAGCGAGACCTAAGGATCTGGAACCGGAAAACGTTTCTCAAGAACCCACTACTTACAAAAGAGGACAGAATGATCAAGCAATTCCGTCAGTGGTACTCCCAATTCTATTCCGAAAACAGTCCAAAGTGCTTCTTTGCCAAGAATGAGAATGAGAATCCTCTAGCATTCTAAATTCTAGTATACTTGTAAAGTCTTGAAGAGTTCATCCTGGGTACGCCTTGCCTGTATGTTATGAAAAATGTAAAAGCGTACTCTGTACTGAATAAGATGGTTCCTATACACTACACTGTTAAATCCTCCGCGTCCTGTCGCCCGTCCAAGACGAGGACGAGAGCAGTTTACTGTACCCCCAACCCAACGCTGTAAATAAAACAAAGTTCTACCCGAGGCAATGACAGACAAGGCTCAAGTTAAATAGCTTAGCTCATTTTTATAATTAATTCACTATAAAAGAACAAACATACGAAACAGCAAGGACATCAAGAGTTACTTTGAATCCAACTATTATCCGAATACACAAGAGGAGATGTCATGAAGCCAGGTAGGTGGGCATGCTGGAAAGTACGGCGGCTGAAAGTTAGACTTTTAACTTGGTAAACGTTATGAATTGATTGACGGAGGGAGGGTCCATATAGACAACAGTTGCAGTCGTTTCTCTTCTCTCTTCTTCCTATTATTCTACAGGCGTAAATCCTAATTCCGACTAAAGGTACTGCGACACAAAGTAAAGTGACCTTAACAGAATGACTGCTAAATTACTAGCAAGATTAATTAATTAACTTATACCCCGGCTCCGATTCTTAAGTCCTTCCCAAGACTTTACTCTGTCCCGTCATGTCCAACTTGGTCATGAGTGAATCCGAAAAAAATTAAACTAAAAATAGGGAAACCGACGGAGAAAATTATAAGAATTCCCTCATGCTTGTTCGTGAAAAGAAAATTATGCGTGCAAATAAAGTATAAATTATAAAACTTTATTTCTCGATTATCTGAGGAGGGCCATGAGGTCAGTCAAAAGTCAACAAAACTTAAAATACGGCTTCCCTTTCACTGCCCCTCCAACCTAAAACTTGTTTTCAGTCAAAAGAGATAAAAGTAACATGTGTGGAATCGGAAACGAAGGTCTTAAATAAATCTGAAACTATTCTTTCTGTATGTGTAAGCTATAAACAACAATAAGTTAAATCCATCCATCCACCCTTCCTCTACCTCCTCTTGAATGTCTTGAACTGATACATAATATAACTTATTCCAGGGTCGACTCCTCTTAGAACACGGTAAAAGGAATTTCGGACAAATCCGGATTTCCGCAAAGGTTAAGGTAAAAGCTAAGACCTAACTACCTAAGCTAAGTTTGACCTCAACTTCGTCAGTTTGATACGTTGTATTCGATCTCTCGAATTTATGAAACAATTGCGGCACCTCTGTCCTTTTAATTTTATGAATTATTCACAGTTCATGTTAACTCATATCGTCATATCTCTTCGAAGTCCTTTTCAAAATTCAGACGCCCCTTGAGTTGAATTGATTTGAGTGAAGTCCCGATTACCGTGGAGTTTGACAAGCATTTGTAAAATGATCAGGGGTTGCTTCAAATTTTGGAGTATTTGTCAATCGTCTCATACCCGATCCTCATCTCTATCGGAAAAGGCGACAGAACTCTTTGAAGTGTCTCGACATTTCCTTTGGACCGGTAGAACTACAAAAACAAAATTTCAATTTTAATCTCTCTCAACGTGTCAATCCCAAAACGGAAGCCAAATGTCTTCAAAAATACTTGACGTCATTGAAAAGAACCAAATTGGGCAATGAATTATGCATGACGGAAATAAAGTATTTCAGCATTTTCACCTCATCACTTGCTTATGGAAATCACCCAGTTGCTGAATTGTCACGAGTGGCGTGGTTCTCGCAGATGACTGATTTGGTAAATTCTTAATTGCAGCCTCAAACCAAGCCGAAAATTCCTATCATTTCCATAAAACCCAATTGTAAATTCCTGGTTAGAGCTGGACAATCTCGCCTGAAATTATGTTTCACTTACAGCAGGGAGAAACTCTTTTGTCTCATAGAAAAAGTCACAGGCTCCAATTATGAGTGGAGAGGGTAGACTGAATACGACTGCATTTGTACATGCTTGGACCAACTGTAACCCATGCTGAAGAAGCAGGAGTCGGACAAGCTCTCGTGTGACTGGCAAATCAGTGTCATTCTCCTAAGGAAAAATACATCAATGGAAGTCGGGATTTCTCAAGTTCAATTCTTTTTTTATCCGGATTTGTACCCTCTCCCGACGGACTTGGTGAACCATTTCATAAAGGAATTTAAACACGGATGAGTTTGCATCACGATGGTCGAGATGAATTCCCTGGAGACTCAATTGGAGGATGTTGAGTAGGATGCCCGATTTCAGAAATTGGAGTGGGCATCTTTGAATGTATCTGAAAATTAATTGGTACATTGGAATTTGGAAGCTCCACAACAAGAAAGCGGCCTGCGAAATTAAGGCATGTTTAGGCTGGGGCCAGTGACTTACCTTGAACATAGCCTATAAAAATCATCGACAGTGTCTGGGTTGTTCCGCAGTCCGTCTGGTTCAGAAAGTAATTGATAAGTCGGCGTGAAGAAGGCTTCCAACATGTTCAGAAGTCCGTCAACACATTGTGCTTCTCCGCCATACTCGTCCACCAGGATGGATCCCACATAAAGAAAGCAACTGTGACGATGGCTTTGGTACATACTCACCAACTAATAACAAGAAACAAGAAGTTTTAACTCATTTCCCCACAAAGGACGATAACCCTCCAAGAAGAGAATGTTTACCTGTGTCACAAGTGATGGAAGAACCGGATGAGAATGTTTCCCGACAGACCGAATTGCATAGCGAAGACAACGGCAGACTCGCTCCATAACTCTGGAATCCGCTTGATACTTATCACAGAGTCGGGAGAGTACTGGCCAAGTATCCTCACAAATAGCTGCTACGCAGGGATGCGGCTGTCCATCGTTGGCATTAACCCCTGTACTCCGGAAAAGAGCAGTTAGTCGGTCTAACCAATATGTTGGATCCGCCTTGGTGTTCTTCGTATTGGATTCCCCGTTGACACTTGTATTCTAAAGAATCAGATAAAAATCCACCAATGAAATCCAAATCCAAGCTCCTCAATGCACAGAAATAGAAATGTTTACTTGTATCAACTGGTTGAGAGGTTGAAGTTGTGCCCAGCAAATCTTTCGTGCCGTCGCTGAAAATTCTTCATTCGGAAGGGTCACAATCACATGACCAACCCCTGGATAAAAAACAATAGAAAACAATTAGTGCCTGATACAAAACCCCAAGATTTGCGGCAGATGACTCCTAGGGTTCTCATTAGTTTTGTATCTTCATTGGACAATTTTGCCTCATTCCACTACTCGAAAGATAATCATTGAATATTTCCACGGAAGCGGGACATATTTTCAAAAGGATTATAACGTACCTCGGAGAAGCCCGATGACAGCATCATTGTCTACATTGTACCGATCCATGTGTTCGAGTAAACTGAGGAGACTATGTAAATGCTTTGGAGCTATCTGGTTTGCACAGAGTTGACAAATGTTCTAAAATGAACAAAGAATATCATCAGTCTAGAAATCTCGATTGAGAATGAATTCAATGGCTGAAGCATAAAATCCGCTTACAAGTAAAGCTGCACCGGCTGTGTTGGATAATTGTGGGTCCTCTAACGAACTTGCCAGGAAAGTCAAGGCTTTTATCAAATACTCCTCAGAGTGGTTACTAAACCAGGGAGACATTCCCCCAATGAATCGAACAGCTGAGATTCTCAACATCGGTTGCTTAAAATTAGTCCAACTCAAAACTGTTGCAATCACTGGTTCAACCACGTCAGTATTGGCTCTAAAATGTATAAAATGAAAATACTGGTTGGAACAAGACCAAATAGGTTAGAAAATCATTCAAGTTCAAAAGCATTCTGATTTCGGAGAAACTGTGCCATCGAACTCACGGGTCTGTAGATTTGGAGACTGTGTGAAGAAGGTGTAAAGCGGCTTCTTGCAAATGCCATCCCGTATTTGGTCTCATCAATTGAACTCCTAATTCATGGAACGCGACGTTACTCCCAACAACAAATAATAAATCATCCACCAGTTCGGCAGCTCGTTTGCGAAAGTCATAAAATTCATCATTTGAGGTAAGTGGTTCATCCTGCAAAAGATTCAAATGAGAAATTGATTTCTAGCAAATGTTCAAATGACATTAAACTCGAGTAAAGTACCACTACTCATCAACTCACATGATCCTCATCGAGAGCACAATGACTGAACAGAGAATGGATGAACCGAACTACATATGGCCGAAAGAGCATATTCAATGAGTCGTCGTGTGCGTGGTACAAGTCGTCTGCTAGTCGATACCAAAAGGAAAATGTGATCTCTGTGATCTGGAAAACCAAAAGAGAAAGTCACAATTATTTAATGTTGGTTGAATTATTTTTCTCACAGTAGGAGATCCTGGTCCCTGATCCAACCTTACCTCGTAATCATGATGTCCACTACAAATTAGAACAAGATCAATTGCTCGGAGAGAGTAGTGCGGCGATCTCCAGCTTTTCAGCATACAGTCAATCATACTTTCTGCATACTCACTAAAAATTCTTGCGTAATTTAACGTCCTGTAGTTCAAAAATATAAATTACGGCTCTGCTCATTTAATAACACATTATTATATTAAAGGACTCTACTTGACAAACTTACTTCTCATGATCCTCAACACCAACTGAACTATGGTAGGCCTCTTCAAATGACAGGACAGCATTGAAAAGATCGACCTGTATACTATTCAACTCTATCGCTGAGTTGTTGTTCACCCTAGACTTGGACTCCATTTCTGGGAGGACTTCAATTAGGGAACAGATGCTCTCCATTGCTACACAATGCATTCGCATAGCACACTAAATAAAAGTTAAACCATGCTTACAAAACTTAATAGAAGGAATGCCAAGCAAATTAAATTCCATTCACTCCAATCCTTACCCGTCCACTTTGTAATTGTCTAACCGCGAAGTCTAAAATCTCACTAGGACGATCACTACAAAAGACCTCAGGGTTCATACGTATCCAGGATTTATAACAATTCAGCACTCCAGTACTAATCAGTTCTATTGGGGCCCCAATTGATGCTAGAACTCCGCTTCTAGCGGCGCCGAGACACTGCGGAAACATTCATAGTCAGTAAAAGTATCAGCACGAGTATACTCCTGTAGAAACGTTACGTCACCAACCGTCACTCACTTGTTTTATAAATGCTAGAATTGTGGGGGCAACTTCCTTGAGCTGATTCAAGATTTGCTTCCGTCTGTTGTCCCCTAAATGAAGCTTTCGCGAGTAAACTTCCTCAGGAATAAAACTGAATATTTCTAAAAGTGGCCACCAGTGTCTCCCATCTTGACCAAAGAGATGAAGGAGTTGGCCGTAAGGATCTGCCCAAGAAGTGGATTGAAGAACCATCTGAGCCACACCCAAACAGAGCTGAAAGTATAAGTAGAAGTGACCGGCCTAATAAGAACCCCTCCAATACTCCTTTCCCTCTCTAAGATAATGAATGAATAACCTGATTCACAATGGAGAGTTCGGTCGCCGAAGTAATGTTGGTTATATGTTGGAGCAACGAGTCACGAAGACCTAGATGTGACTCCGGCGGAAGCTCTTCAAACGAGTTCTAAAAACACAAGAGTTTAGAATTGAAGGATGCTGTGTGAGCGAGAGAGGGTGAAGTAAAACGGATATCCTGGTACTAACCTGGATTTTTGTCCTTAACGTTTGTGCTCCGAAATATCGGGTGTTGAGATCTTGGCCTTGATAAAGGAGTTGGTCAGCCAAGGTCCAGGCTGGGACCTATTACAAGAAGAATGTGTATCCTCAACATAATCACTTTCATGCACTTTAGGAGAGTCACGTTAGTCAATGAATGATTTGAATGGTTGAAACCTACAGATTTTTGAAATTCTTCCAGGTATGCTGACGCCGCATGTTTCTCGTTTGACGAAATTCCCTTGGAGTCAGAGTACAAGGTTTGGATGGCATTGTACAAGGTCTGCAAGTCTAGTTCCCCTTGGTTCATCACAACCCCAAATGACCGGAACGGAGGGCTGTAGAGGACAGTATAGATGAAGTATTTGAATAACATGAGATGAGATTCCTTGACCTTGACTAGTATTTGGGATATGATTCCAAATGACAGCTCACTTACTTGAATTGATTGATGGATTGGTTAGGTTAGGAAGGAGGTTGGTGGTATTTGGTATTACCTATCCAAACGCGGGCCGGGCTTGGTCGTACAGTGGAATTATGGGTACTCACTCAAGGTGAGTGTAAAATACTTTAGAATTTAGAAACTACTATTTATTTTTAATCCCAATTAAGTGTCCGTGTCAAAAGTTTAAAGGGAATCATTTGATTGAGTTTTCTGAATTTTCAGAATTTTAATGGAATATTGAAGACTTTACTTGGAAGGATTGAAAAATCCGCTCACTTTTCTTTGCTTCCCTTCTTCTAGACAGGGC
>Ga0194135_10002602_pt1 | contig 10975 bp, 14 predicted proteins | sample LitLau_LLRF_2013_FD_134024 | JGI IMG/M metagenome (GOLD analysis project Ga0194135, IMG submission 134024) | Freshwater sediment microbial communities in response to fracking from North America - Little Laurel Run_MetaG_LLRF_2013 (version 2) | ecosystem: Environmental > Aquatic > Freshwater >... | reverse complement strand
TGACACCTCTAAACCCTCCCGATGAGGCCGTCTTATGGGAATTACTGTATAATGGCCTCATCCGTAGGGTTTAGAGGTGTCAGTTGTGTTTGGTTTGACTGTAATTTATTGGCAGAGCCACACTTTAGGACCCTACGGCCTAATCACTAATTCCCTTTGTACTTTTAGTGCCTGACCTGCGGGGCTGTATATCATAGCAAGTGCATGAACAACAACATCACTTGTCCTCGATGCAAACGATTTCCTCAATTCAGTGAGAATTCCTCATGACCTAGGATTTGGATTAGTATCGTATCAGACGCTCGGAGTCCAGACTACTTAACGAGTATTTTTTGATAAGTGTACTAACAAATAACCTTATAACCTTATTTTAAGTTTCCTAACAATAATTAATTAAACATATTATGATACAATTAAATTATGCACGACAGAATGTTTATTTAGCTGGACTGAGACTGAGAGTGAAAGCATTTAATAAAATTCCAACTTACAATAATTATTTAATTCTTTGGATTTTTTCATGAAATTCGCTATAAATATTCCAGCTCCCCAACGCTGCAGCTGGAAACACTACCAACAATGCATGTCGTGTTTGAATGCTCTTGCATAGGGAACTATATTTTATATTATAATGTATAATTTCGTGTAAAAGCTTATCCAAGAATTACAAAGGGGTAATAGTGGGGTTGATGGGATGACTTTATGACCTCCTGAAATCGATTTCATAATGTAAAAGAATTAATTCAATCCATTAAAAATATTTTTATAATTCTTCCTAATTCCTCATACAGTTTATTCAATTCCTTTTGGGCTTCTCAGAGATTGATTCCATTGGTGGAAATGGAATTGGAGGGAATGAAACTGAGCTTTTCCCCGCCAAAAGTCGTTCCCTTTTCCCTTCATCCTCCTCTCTGCCTTTTTCCGCATCCCTCATCCCCCTCGTCCTTTTTGTCTCTTTTCTCGGTTGAAACTTTTGTCGGTTTTTCCGGTTCTCGCTAAATGTCGGCAAAAATTTCTCTCCGTAGACTCCCCTTCGCTCAGCAATAATAATATTTCAAAAAATTGGCCAGAAGAACCCTTTATTTCTTGGGTTCACCAATTCTGATTCAATTGATTCAATTAATGCAATTGCCACATGACGACTCATCTAATTAAAGGGAGGATTGATGCCATACTTTTTAATTTAATTTTCTGTTTCAGAAACCGGAATCCATAGCAGAGATTTAAGGAAGTAATCTAAAATTTAGCGCATTCTGAGAATGGGATTCTTATTAATCATATCACCTCAACTGACGATGATTATGCATCATGCTTCATGCGCGTAAAAATTTGGTTGTGGCTGACCAACGGAATGTTAGAAATGGGAACAGTGCTAATTTTCTTTTGAGGGATGAGTGATGAGTTATTTGTTAGAAATTATTGATTGACTTTGAATACGGGAGGAGAGCAATGTTGAGCGGAATTTGGTTGGTGAGTGAGAAAATTGATTTATGAGCGGAGCAGAGTGACGAATAGTGCGAGCGGAGCGTGTAAAAACTTGCCGTTACCTGCACAGCAGTCTGAAGAAAAGTGAAATTACTTTTTATCATTTCCCCGAGTTCCTTTAAGACGACGAGATCAGTCGGTTCTCCCCCTATTTTGGAAATTCTAAAATTTTTAATTACTAAATATTCGGCTTTCGAATTCGGTTACCCTTACTATAATTATATAATTAGCATCTCGATTTCTCGATTGCTAGTTCTCTAGTCCTGTGAGCCCGGTCATTGAATTGAAGATTCGTTGTTTGACAGTTCTGCTGACGATTACGCCCTGTCAAAAGACCGGATCGGGTCTCGGTTTCTGGGTTTATAAATCCAACACAGGTGAGGTCGGATGAAGTCATTAATTGTCATTTACGCTAGCCAGGACAGGACAGCGATTGTTGAGGACAGTCTGCTATTCGATTATTATGACTGAATGTATAATTTCAATTAACTTTCTTTTCAAGTGCCATTGCCAGTGCGGGCTCCTACCCTAACCCTGACCGATGGATCGTAAATGCTACCAGGAAGATGATGAGCAGACGCTTGATCTCAAAACAGCCTTACTGAAAAATGAAAAATTGTCTCGTGAAAAAGCTGCAGCAGTAGCTGAACTAACGGATGAGCTCACCAAATCCCAGAAACGGCACGACGATCTGATGGCGAGAATTGATCAGCTGACTCAAGAGCATGCCAAAAGCGTCGAGGTACTTGAAACAGCCAACTCCAAGCTTAATGCAAAATACGAATCCGTCAAAACCGTTAAACGATCTATCCAAGTCGAATTCCATCAAACGGCTGAAGGTTCGTAATTAATTGCTTAATAATTTTCGGCTACGGTACGTACCACATTTCTTTTAAATCACTAACTCTTGATTTCAATTTATTTTAGAGTGTAACAAACTCAAGAGAACAGTTGACGATTTCATCAGTAAGATTCAAGCTATGGAAGAGAGGGATGAAGAGCTCACGCAAGCTCTTGCAATCAAGACCAAAGATCTTCTGGAGAAAGAGTCAGAACTCTCTCAAATTCGTAAAACAGTTGAGACGCTACAGGTTCGAGCCGACAGACAGCACGCGGTAAGTTAAACTTAATTTCGTTTGAAAGAAGGGTTACTAAGAAGTTGACTCTTTTTCATGACTAATACGAGCGCTTCATTATACAGACCAACTTAAAGCTTAAGGAAGCGGCGGAAATATTCGAGTCAGAAGTTCGAGTGATGGACAATGTTGTGAAGACCAAAGCTGCTGAAGTCGAAAACCTCCTAACCCTCAAGTACGATTCAATCCCTTATTAGACTTCCTTAATAGAGAATTGGACACTTCTCTTTGTTGGCAATTTAGAAATCAGCAAGCTGCAGAGATTGCCGTCATTAAAGCCGAGAATGATAGAATCCGATGGGACTCTCAAAAAGTCAAGGTTGAGAAGGAGTCACTGAGCAAAAAAGTAGCGGAACTAGAAGAGAATTCACGACGGGAGAAATGGGACTGGACCAAGACCACCGAAGCCAAGGATCAGAATATCACGCTGTTACAGAAAGAACGGAACGGGCTGGAGAAACTGGCGGCAGAGCTGGAAATGTCTCTCCACCACTCCCAGACCTCCAATAACGAATTGTCTGAGAAAGTTGAAAAGTTCCGTCTCAGCTACCAAGACTTGCAGGCGACATCCCAGGAGAGACTTTCAGATGTGAGTGGGCATAGTCCAAGCCCTGAGGGCATACCCATAATATTCATTTCCGTAAATGTATAAATTCTTTCTGTGATGCAGCTAATTTCCACTAATGGCAAGAACAACGTTTTGACGGAGAAGCTAGAGCGTGCAAATACCGAGTGCGAGAAATTACGGGAAGAGTAAGAGGCATAAAGTTTTACAAATGCGTATATTCCTTTTCATCATTAACAGCTTTTTTAATTATACATTTTTGCATCTTAGGATGGCTAAGCTGGAGGAGCATGTTTGCAAGGTTGAGGTGGATGCGGCCAAGAGGGAGCGTGAATTGAGAATCAATGTACGACAACTGCTTGACACGAATTCCAAACTCATGGAGCAAATAGAGGAACTCAAGGCAAAATCGAAGAGAAGCATCGCGGATAAGATCTTCGGCTGGGACAAGGACACTAAGGGAAGAACTCCTAGCAAAGTTTGAGTTTGGTCTATTTCGAATCATAATTCCAAATCCACGTCCTTGTTCTTAATGAATTGAGAATGATTATTATTTGTATTTATTTACATGTGAGTAAATGTCATTAAAATTAAGAATGTTGTCGCATGTAAGTTTCAAATATGAGTGGTCTCTCCTTTGGTTCTTTCATCCGCGGCGTGTCCTCCAGTATCCTCATACTGCCGCTCCCAATCGCAGTAGGGAGGCCAAGAATGATGGACTCGGAGACTCCGGTAATCCTGTCCAGTTGTCCGTGGTAAGCTGCCTCAAAAAGATGATCTGCCGTTTTCTCAAAGGAAGCCAGCATGAGGACTGACTCCTTCATCTTCGCAAGTCCATATCGCGTCATTCCTAGTACTTCACCGCGGGCAGTCATGAGATCGGCTAGGAGAGTCAAGTGGCGCTTGTCGACGCTCATCCCATGAGATTCCATAGTGTACTGAATCTCTTTTATTATACAAGTCCTACGGGTAATAGACAAATTTGAAAATTAAGAAAAATCTCTCATTCATCATGGAATCAATATTTTTAGAGGACAGGGAGCCTTACCTTGCTGCCTCTATGCCGAGCACCGTTTCTACTTGGATAATACTGTTAGTCGTCGTAGTTTTAGGACAAACTCCTCGTGTGTTTATCACGCCGCGGAAGTTTCCTCCATTAACTAGTAGTTTGAGAGTGCCGGAGCCGGCCGACGAAACAATTGCTCGCTTAACTCCTGGAACACCCTAAATAAACACTGGAGATTAATTTCACTTCGGTTCACATTAATCTCAATCCCAGCTCAAGAGGATTTGCTTATTTAGAGAGCGAGAGACGGAGATTAGTAATGACTTAGTTTCAAATCCTAAAATTCTAGACGTACCCGTATAGGAACGTCCAGAATGGTTGCTTGGAGTGCCTTGAGAGCAAAGAATGCCTCTCTCTTCTTTGTAACCAAGGGGTAGACGTAGATGGCATTATCCAACACTTTCACTCTTTCATGACTCTTTAGCTTCATGGTCTTGTAAATATTATCCGCAATTGAGTAGGGCGTAACATGTCGCCTCGACATTTCTTCCTTGTTTAAGTACACAATGATGAAGCAATCGTCTGGGATGATAACTTCCTCAATGCAGTCCGTCACTTCCTTCAGCGTTGCTTTTTGCAAGTAGTTTTTGATTTCAATGGCTTCCACGGGATCCTTTGAAGGCAGAATAGAGGAGATGATGGGCGTTGAGATATTCTTGGATGCATTTATAATTTCCTTTATTCGTGGTACGCCGAGAGTGATATTCATCGAGGCGACTCCAGCAAAGTGAAACGTTTTCAGCGTCATTTGAGTCCCAGGCTCCCCAATACTCTGAGCGGCGAGTGCTCCCACAGCGGTTCCCGGTTCCATTCTTGCCCGATAAAACTTTTTCCAAGCCTTTGTGATGAAGGAGATGACTGGTTGTGGACGAAAAGCATTAGCCATCACGTATGTTTCCAAGTCTTGCTCAAACTCGGTGCTAACGACTAGGTCGCCTTTGAGTTTGCATTCAGCGTTTACAGTCTCGAGATGAAGTTTCTTTTGACTTGGAGTCAAGATGGGATCTACTCTAATGGGGTAGGCCGCTTCAGTGTTAAGGTAGAGTCCAACAAAATCCACGGGTTTATCCTTCCCTTCCATATACATGGGATCCAGCCCGTCTTCTCCGTAGCACAGCTGAATCACATGACCTTCCGCATTCCGCACTGACATGTCGTAGCTGCAGGTAAGATCTTCGAGTGCTTTCACGAGACGACGTTGCATGTATCCAGTTTCTGACGTCTTGACGGCAGTGTCCACAAGCCCCTCTCGGCCAGCCATGGCATGGAAAAAGAACTCAACGGGAGTGAGCCCCGTGAAGAAGCTATTGACTACGAAACCTTTTGCATCCGGACTCCTGTCTAACAAAATCCAAAATCACTAACTAAAGAGGAACTAGAATTAGCAAATGACCATCGTCAGCAAATTGAGTTACCGAAATCTCTGAATACTGGGAGCGTCCTGTTTCTGAATCCAAACTCGACACGCTGCCCACCAACGGCTTGTTGACCGACGCATGCAATCATCTGAGAGATGTTAATGTAGGACCCTTTCGACCCACATTGAGCCATGATGAGAGGAGCATTTAGAGCATTCAGTTCCTGGACGCAAAGTTTTCCAGCTTTATCACGAATGTCTGACAATTCTTTCAAGACATATCCCTCCTGGGTTTCTAAACTTTCCGTAGTCTTTGCCAGTAAGTATTCACATTTTAAATATCCATTTTTGACCAAGTCTTCTTTTGCTGCAGTGAGGCGGTGTCCGGGTGTTACGTCTCCAATTCCAATCGAAAATCCACGATTCATGAGGTAATTTGAAGCTACTCTTGCTAATCGAAACATTGACAAACATGCCGCTTCCTGCAAGAAAACAACTGTTCAATAAATTCACGAAATAATAATCGGTACTTGGGAGCGTCTTTAGTCATATATAGTCTTGCACTGAAAAGTTTTCAAATTACCTTTCCCCAATCCCTGAGCAGAATGTAAAAGACGCTCGTTTTCGATCCTGAACCCAATGAATTTTTATCCAGTGTCCCACTGACAAGAACTGAATTGTGAATGACTAGAACTGAAATGAAAGAAAATAGTAAATTGTGAACTAAGGCCAGGATTAATCCGAGACTGGGAAACGCTTACATGTGTCATTTGGATCCATTTCCTCCTCTCGCCCAGTATAATTCTTCCCCTTGGCTCTCACGTTCAATTCTATTTTAGAATGACGATTGGGTCGGAATACGAGAGACATCAGTTGCTTCCCAGTCCAGAGTTGGACTGGTTTCAGAATAGCTGGCACTGGCAAATAAATCCATTCCTTAGCAGTGGCAGCAATTGCACCAATCAGTCGACAGGCTTCCGGTCGTGTGAAAAATGCGTTCTTCCACGTCATCAAATAGGCTCCGGTCAGGAAGTCTTGTGTCGCTGAAATGATGAGCTCTCCATTCCTCGGCGTAACCAAATTGGCTTCATTCTGTAAAAACAAACGGAAAGAGTTTTTCACGGAAACATACTAATGTAAATTCTAAAGGAGAATGTCATTGTTGTGGTTCGTACGGCCATTAGGACTAGGGCTTCAGCTTTTGCTTCTTCTGTTTGCGGGAAGTGAATATTCATTTCATCCCCATCGAAATCAGCGTTGTATGGGGCACACACACATTCGTTGAACCTGAGCGTTCGACCCTCCACAACTCTCGCTCGATGACACATGATACTCAGCCTGTGGAGAGATGGCTGACGATTGAATAAGACGGCGTCGCCGTTGATAACATGTCGCTCCACCGTATCCCCGTATTTGAGCTCCGCTGCCATTTTCTTCCTATCACCATATTTTAAGTACTTTCGAATAGTGCCCACTTTGTTTTCTACGTAATTTGCACCAGGGTGGACGTCAGGACCGTTTCTTATGAGTCGTCTCAACCAGGCAATGTTATAGGGTGTAACTTTTTCAGGATAAGTCAAAATCTTGGCCATTCGACTCGGAATACCGACCTAAAGCATTTAAATCTCTAAATATAAATAAAACAGAGTGTCGTGCGGTGCATAAGTCAAGAAATCACGACTCAACGTACCTCTTGAATCATCAAGTTTGGATCAGGAGAAATTACGGAACGTCCGGAAAAGTCAACTCGCTTCCCGGAAAGATTTCCACGAAATCGACCCTTTGCAGAAGGAGAAAAAAAAACTATTTAAAAATAAAAAACAAACCAGATTGTAAAAAAAAAACTACGCACCTGCTTTCCCTTGAGACGTTGTATAATCCCCCTTCCGCTTTTCTTCTTTCCCACTTGTATAGAGGGTAAGCCGGAAACCTCTGAATTCACGACGAGAGCACACTGCGACTGAATAAAATCCCAATCCTCAGCAATCATTTCCACCTTAGCTCCAGACTCTTGATGCTTCTCTATAACCTCATTCAGGAAACATATCTCACTCAACTTCATCGTAATGTCATCTTCGTTCCTAAAATAGGGAATGACTAGTTAGACAAGGTACGATGCCATTAGTGTAAAGAAGGGAAGACGTACGTACGTGCCAGCCTTGAGATCGGAAATCACGGAAGGCCTTATACAAATTGGTGGGACAGGAATCTTGGTCATTATCAAATCCATCGGTGAACTTCCAGCGCCCATCATGAGAAGAGGGAGGTCCTCATCCGGAATCTTTTCGAATAAATTCAAAACCGTGATTGGATTGAGCACGTCAACTGAGGGGTCCAGGTGGTCTAGCTTTCCTTGGGTTGAGGCGTCAAATACAGCTGCAATAGAATTTCAAAATAGGGTGAAAGGGCAATGGACCATAAAAGTAAGGAATTGCAAATCGGGGACCTTACTTCTGAAAAGGTTGTAGGACTCCGACCGCTTCTGGTTTCTGTATTTATCATGTGCAATTTTCAATACGCCGCATCTCTTTACGATTCCATTTAGTGCTCCACAAGAAGGACATTTGTGAACTTTCTTTGCCATTGCAATCAACTTTTTCTTCAAGTTCTTTCTTGCTAAATAAGTGAGATTTGATCTGAACAACTTTTGCTTCATAATCAATTTATCTTCCTGTTTCAGCAATACCGAGCCACAAGTCTGGACAAGGCAGGATAATTAGAATTTAAAACAAAAGCGTTTGGGGTACTGATTGAAGTCTGCGCTCCGTTCACTCACCTTGCAAATTGAGTGGAGAATGGTGATGACGGCTCCAAAGTATCCGCAATGGAAAACCGGAAGTCCAAGATTAACATATCCAAAGTGACCAACACAGTCAACGAGACCTTTGCCGCAGGTGTTGCATTTGGCGTCCTTGGTACAGGTACCAAGTCTCCTATCGAGGACTCCATGGACGACGGGGGTTCTCTTTCCGTCTTGTTGATATAAATGCTTGGCGATGACACGCAGATGCCCCTGACGAACGATTGCCTCCTGCCCAGCAATATTAAAATGAACCTTGGCTCTGTAAAATGAAAACTACTAGTCAAGTCATATTCCTCCCAAATCCCAAGCTAAAATTTATAAACTAATGAACAATTAAAGTGCCATAAACATGCTTTACTTACATTTTGTGGGTATGCCCGGAGTCTCGAAATTGTTCTTTGACCATTTCGTTAATACTTTACTAGAAATATGTCTTAGTATCTCGGATTGCTTCTGCAGAAGCTAAAAAATATTCTAAAAATCTATTAAATTTTTATAAACAAAGTAAAGTGTGTTTGAGTTTGGGTTGACCGACGACGAATTTGAAATGAAAAGGCGTGGGAACTTTTTTTTTATCCCGTGTATGTGTGCTCTGGAGGAGCAGAGCAGCAGAGACGGACAAATGAAAAAACCAAACTTAAATGACTTAATCAATTAATTAAATTGCTTTTCCTTTGAAATACTTAAATACTTGTGTAATTTTTGATTATAAGAACCATTATTAAGCGACGATTCACTCGACCATCATTCATCAATTGACTGCATTTGAAATCCAACAGACCGATTGATTAAGCTACGCGAAGCGCCATGTTTGTCCTTTCAAGTGTTTAACGTTTTGTTTGTAACTAAACTACTCGCAATTATTTTGCATCAAGTGTATGCAAATAAATGAGCATAGTGAACTTCCACACCGCCGCCACCGGAAGAATAATGGTTAACATTCCCATCATCCTTGTCAGGACCGCAAGGGTAAGCTCAAGCTGGGAAAAGATAAATAATGTTTAACTAAACGCTTGCACCGCACAACTGGCACTGACGCACTGGCCGCGGCCGCACCAGGTTTTAGTTTTAAGCGCTGAGGAGTTTATATCTTTTCGCTGAAGAAATCGTCCATTTGCAGCAGCAGCAACATCTGTACTCCGTATGCTAGTTTTGTCTTGGACTTGGTCGCAATCGCTTTCAGAAGAATTCAAATTGGGAAAACCACGATCGGGAAAAGGTTCTAATGGCGGATCAACATCATCTCGTTGTTCCGTCGTCGTCTACATCCAAAACTACGAAAATCGTGTCTTAGAATTACAATTAGAAGCAGTGGGTCAAGACAAGACAAGAGATAGAAAATTAGCATTGGCATTGAACGACTTCGATCCCAACTTTGTGACTCGGTAAGTAAGTGCAGGACGACGCATCAATTTTTTTACATGGGTTGGGTTGGAGTTGATTGATAACGATTAACGAAACCACAGCCAATTGATGGACTGTCACTGTAATGAAACGATACGATGGAGGAGGTTGTTGGACTTGCCCTGTACGGTGGTCGGTCTCGGTCCTGTTATTAAGCAATCAATCTGGATTTGGGATTAGGTGCTGAGAGTGAGTGGGGGGTAGTAAATGAATGAGGAGTGTTGATTGGTTGATGGTCAGAAGCCTAGCTTAAAGAGGAGGAGGCGGGGCCGGCCGGCTAGATAACGTGGCTTCAGGCTCACTTGACCTTGTCCGTGTAGCATCTTTACTTTAAAGTTCGCACACTAGCAAAAAGGAGGGTTGATATGATAGGATTGATTTCTAAATCAGCCTTTAAAACCAAGTGTAACTCCCATGTAATTTCCTTTCCAGAAGCTGATCAAGAAGATCACACAACACTCTATCAACGCTCAGCAAGTCGAAGTCTGTTCCGGAAATTCTACCATGAGCAATCAAGGAATTGACCAAGTTAAAAGTATCTGGCGCTCAGCAGACGCAGTTTGCTTCGATGTCGACTCTACTGTCATTCAACATGAAGGAATTGACGAGTTGGCCAAGTTTTGTGGAAAAGGGGAGGCAGTTGCACAATTGTAAGCTTTCTAATTATTTTTTATCTCTACTATTAATTCATATTGACTAAGGAATTTTGTGATGCACGCTTGTAAAGAATGAATAAGGATTAGATATTGTTTAGCACAATTCACACTTTGCGTCTGTACTTTAAGAATTAGAATTTTGAATAAATTTAAGGTGTAATTTGACCTAGCCGCTGAAGGACTGGAGATTATAGCAAAGTGGAGAAAAAGGTCAAATGCCAATGCCATCCACATAATCTTCATCTATGAAAAGCTTTCTGCTTTTGTCAGAAAAGCCGAAGGTTTGGAGCAGCAACGTCCAGATGGTAAATGAATTGTAGAGATACATTAGCGAGAATCCTGGAGGACAACCAAGATCTGGAAGCGTGGCTTTGAATTTGAGCTTACACTCCCTTGCCCCGTGTTACTTGTGGAAGTGTGTATAATTCTAAAACTCTTACAAAGTGCAAATTGCACTTTACGGATGTAATGTTCTGTGGGGAGAGAAGAGAGTATCCCTATTA
>Ga0194135_10002601_pt1 | contig 10975 bp, 15 predicted proteins | sample LitLau_LLRF_2013_FD_134024 | JGI IMG/M metagenome (GOLD analysis project Ga0194135, IMG submission 134024) | Freshwater sediment microbial communities in response to fracking from North America - Little Laurel Run_MetaG_LLRF_2013 (version 2) | ecosystem: Environmental > Aquatic > Freshwater >... | reverse complement strand
GTGTAATATCCTCTCTCGTCGTCGTCGTCGTCGTCATTGTTATTATGAACCACTCTTCTGACCTTACTTAGGTCAATTTCTCAAGGTCACCACACACACACGCACGTATACAAAAAAAACCTACTCCTCCAGGTACACCTCCCCTCCCTCTCTCTCGGGTCAAATGGCGTAGCATTTGTGACCTTCTTCTATATAGGCCTAATCCTTGGCCTCTACAACACGAGACGATTAGTAATAAAGTTTTGTTTGTGTTCTGTTCTTTGTGTACACACAGGAAGATGGGGGAGACATTTGAGTTCCTACGTCCCCCGGAAGCTCCGACTTTCTGCCCCACGGAAGAAGAATGGGCAGACCCATTAGGGTACATTAATAAAATCAGACCTAAGGCTGAAACGTACGGTATATGCAAGATAAGGCCACCTGCTGTAAGTTCAAGATTGACACTAGAGTAATAGTAGTAGTGTAAAACATGTGTATATGTTGTGGTTTCTCATTGTCATAAGGGTTTTTTCTTTCTTTTTCCAGAGTTGGCAGCCTCCCTTTGCTGTTGATGTTGATTCGTTTAAGTTTACTCCGAGGGTGCAGAGGCTAAATGAACTGGAGGTTAGTTTTACTGATCGAGAGTGCATTTTACGGTTAGGGAAGATGGGAGGCGGTGTTAATAGGTTTTTTCCTTGTTTTAGGCTCCCACAAGGATCAAATTGAATTTCCTGGATCAAATAGCAAAGTTTTTTGAGCTCCAAGGGACTATGTTTAAGATTCCGATGATAGAAAAGAAGGCGTTGGATCTTTATACTCTTCATCAACTTGTGGCGAAAGAAGGTATTAATTATTATTGTGTCATCGTGTGTGTATCTGTCACTTGTTGATATGTAAAAAGACTAATGTATTAATCTTGCTATATGCTTGATGTCTAGGTGGAATGGAGAAAGTAAACAGCGAGAAAAAGTGGAATCGACTGGCCATTCGCCTTGGGCTCCCGAAGCAAAAGAACTACGGGCCGATAATTCGTAATCACTTTGAGAAGATCCTGTATCCGTTCGTAATATTCCAGGAGAAGCAGAAGAAAGAAAAATCGGTAAGTTAATCAAACATGGAGGTTTTGGAGAATTTGGTACTATTTGTTAGTGGTGCGATTTTAGGGAGATCCAGAGACACCCAAGAAAGGACGAGGAACTCCAATGAAAAGTACCCCGACTAAAAAAGGAACACCAACTAAAGGATCGGCGATGGTTGAGGATACGGTAAGTAGTAATACATTTGAATGTTTGGGTAGTGGTGATTGCGGGTTGTGGTTGTGGTGATGCAGTCGGGTCGAGCGCTGTCGGCTGAGGTGAAGCGACTCGCTTTTTACGGGCCGGGGCCAAAGATGGCAGGCTACGTGGCGGTCTCTGATCCCGTAAGTGGTCACACACAAGCCCACCGCTTCTCCTTCCTCCCTGTGCCCTTGAACGCTGTAATAAAATTGTTCTCGTGAACTTCTAGCTTGCTCAGTACATCTGTCTCGAGTGTGGTGACGGGGAATCAGAAGATAAGATGCTTCTTTGTGATGGCTGTGATGATTCGTATCACACGTTCTGCCTCAATCCGCCTCTCCAGGAAGTCCCGAAAGGTTAATTGAATTATTATCAGTTTTGATTTTAGACTTTAAGATTAAGGTTCTAAGATTGTTATTTAACTTTTGTGTTGTTTGTTGTTTTTAGGAGAGTGGCGATGTCCTCGTTGTGTAGCGGAGGACTTGAGGAAACCCGGAGAAGCTTTCGGTTTTGAACAAGCGACGAGAGAGTACACATTAAGTCAATTTGGACAAATGGCAGATGCCTTTAAAGGAGACTACTTTAATATGCCTCTTCACAAGATTTTACCAGAACAAGTAGAGTTGGAGTTCTGGCGAATCGTTTCAGCAATTGACGAAGACGTAACAGTTGAATATGGAGCTGATTTACACACAATGGACCATGGTTCTGGGTTCCCTACTGTTGGTTCTAAAGAGCTCGGGGAATTTGACAAATGTTACGTGGAGTCTGGGTGGAATCTGAACAATTTGCCTAACCTAGAAGGCTCAGTCCTTGGTCATATCTCAGCAGACATTTCTGGCATGAAGGTTCCTTGGATGTATGTTGGAATGATGTTTTCAACTTTCTGTTGGCATAATGAGGATCACTGGTCCTATTCGATTAACTACCTCCATTGGGGAGAAGCAAAGACTTGGTACGGAGTTCCAGGAGAACAAGCACCCAACTTTGAAGAAGCTATGAAGAAAGCCGCTCCAGAGTTGTTCCAGTCTCAACCTGATCTTCTTCATCAGCTGGTAACTATAATGAACCCTAATATACTTATGCGGGCTGGAGTTCCAGTTTACAGGATGGATCAGGAAGCGGGAGAATTCATCATAACCTTTCCTCGGGCATATCATGCTGGATTCAATCAAGGATATAACTTCGCAGAGGCTGTGAATTTTGCTCCTGCTGATTGGGTGAGTTCGTCTTAGGTTTTTAAGATAAAATGTTCAAGTGCTTATCTTGCCCTGACTCTTAATTTGCAGTTGGCAATGGGTCGTGAGTGTGTGGAACATTATTCAATGCTTCATCGTTATTGTGTATTCTCCCACGATGAACTTATCTGCGCCATGGCCAATGCCCCGGACAAACTGGACATGGCGATTTGCCTCGAAACGTACCGCGATTTTAAACGCATGATAAAATCAGAGTTCGGTAAGTTAAGAGATACTTGCCTTGATATTAAATCTTGATTTGACTTTAATTGAATTGACTTTGATTTGGGGTTTCAGCGCTACGACAAGCAGCAAAAGACTGGGGAGTGATGCCTGGAGAAACTGTTCTCTTCGAAAACTTGAATGACGACGAGCGTCTTTGCGATTTCTGCAAGACTACGAGCTTTTTATCGTGCATCACGTGCGATTGCACGACAGAACGCCAAGTGTGCCTTCGTCACTACGATAAATTGTGCGATCATTCGCCTAATCGACACCAACTCAAGGTTCGCTACGGGAAAGAAGAGTTGTTGGAGATAGGTAAAAATCTGTTTACGCGCGTAAAGCCTTATCTTGAGTGGCTGGAGATGCTGAAGGATGTATGCCATTGGACTAAAGACGCGCCTCGTATTGGTAAGTTCGTAGAAACTGGGTAGCTTCTCACTAAAGAAGGAATTATCTATCGTGTTATATAATTGCAGAGTACGACCGGTTGAAGACTCTGGTGGAAGAAGGCCTTATGAACAAGTACCCTAGAGAAGATCAATTTGCTCAAGTGCATGGAATTCTCCGTGACGTTGATAAAATGAAAGCGGTTATACACGCTCTTCTGGGAGACTCCCACAGAACAAGACATTCTGAATCTGCGCCTTCTGTAAGTCTTCGTGATCTCGCGATTTTAATGAAAGAAATGGCCAAGATGCCTGTCAACATGCCAGAAATATCGGACCTTAAAATTCTTCACGAGTCACTGGAGAGTGTAAGGAAGCGAATTGAGATTGTTACGCACGCCCAATTGAAATCTCCTGAAACAAGAAGTGAAGTCGAGAGCTTAAGTCAAACAGTCGCCCAGCTCCCCGTTAGAATTCCTGAAGTGGAAGCGCTTAGAAACGTAAGAATATTGGTATTACTTGACTTCTTTGCTAGTTGTTTGCTCACATTTTTGTATGTATTTATGTTCAGGTGGAGAAAAAATTAGCTTGGTTAGATAAAGTACAGCAAGTTCTTAGTCTGAAGGAAGTAAATAAGTCAATAAATACGGCGTTGCTAGAAAGACTGGTAGAACAAGGAAGGGGCATAGGAGACAGTTTAGAAGTAACACAGCTTAAACCAACACTTCAAGCATTATTTGACCGCGCGAAGGATCTAGAAAGACACGTTAATACGATTCTCTGTGCTGTGTAAGTTTCATTTAGAAATCTGATTTAGTTATCTCATCGCTCGGTAGATTATTCACTGTTTAAGTTTCCTCCGCAGGTCCCCACATAAAGTTGATCTGGATTACGTGCAGCGAACATGCGATGGGATTAAGTCATTGAAGATTTACATTCCTTATTCCAGTGAAATAGAGAGTCGTCTGGAGAAGGCGCTTAAAATAGCAGAAGAAATGAAAAAAGTGGTTGATTGTCAGCCCAAACTACTTTATCATCAACTATTGGAACAAAATGACGAGTGGGACAAGTTTCCTATAGCACTTGATCCTAGTATCGAAGTCAAACGACTCCTTCAGTCAGGCAAAGCTTGGAAATCTGAGTTGGCTCAACTCTTCTGCAAGTTCCCATCACCGGACGTTTTAATCGCCACACTCACGCCGAAGAAAGAAGTCCGGTCGGTACCACTGCGAGGAAAAGGACTTCTAGAAAAGGAAACAATTCGAGTCCTCAGCAATGAAATGTATCGCGACTATCTTGGATTAAAACTCGACCAGCCGTTCGATCTCTCTTTAGTTGAAGCAGCCTTAAAAGAGCGTGCACAAATGGAAGTCAAAGCAATCAGAGAGCTCCGTGAAAAGAACTACAGCAATTGGGTCCGAGGAATTGGGCTTCATTGTGTTTGTCAAGAACCCTGGGTCCCTACAATGCTCCGGTGTGAATGCTGCTACGAATGGTTCCACCCAACGTGCATTCCCAACTTCCAAGTTGTTCAGAAGATAAAGAAGGCGCCGAAGGCTGAAAATGAGTCTGGAAATGAAAAGAAATACGTACAGCAAACGATATCTGCCGACCCAAGTTCTGTGGCCAATCTCGTACATGCTTATGCCACGGGAAACCGACGATTTCTGGGTCCGTGTTGCGGTCGCTCGGCACGTCCAAGACATGATTTACTCATAGATGTAGTCACGAATTTGGGGCTGATCAATTTAGAGTTTCCAGAAGGACTGGCAGTGCTGGCTCTAGCGAGAAGAGCAATTGCTTGGCATGACCGGGCCGGACAGGTAATCGGGATGTTGCAATTACGAAGACCTCTGGAGATGTTGAAGGCTCATGGGAAAAAATCTATCAAGAAGGTTCTTTCATCGATCGAACTAGATGTGATGTTAAATGTCAAGTTTTCGTATACTGAGAAAGGAGAAATGATACAAGACCCTAGGATTGATATTGAAAAGGATATGGGGTGTCCCCCCGTGCGACCAATGGTGGAGCCTTTATTCTCCATGGAAAAACCTATGTATGATACCTTGGAAAAAGTAGTACTTGAAGCTCTGCTGTTAGAAATAGATGGTAATGAGCGGGAAGAAGTTCTATGCACTCTCTTGGAATGTACAAGGAGCCGTCCAATTTCAACTGTCACTGTGGATGTAATATTTTTTATACCAAATTGTCGTAGTTTGCAAGTTTCTCTTTACTGCAGTACTTAAAATGAGTTGAATTTGTTGTTTGTAGGAGTACGAGGAGTCCATTCGACAGGAACTGATAAAGAAGAACATTCCACTGGAAGGGCAGCGAGTTCAGCTTCGAAACACAGCTGGACGAATGGCGAACCAATCTGTCCTAGCCCAGGAGGGACCTCCTCCGAAGAAGCGAGCTAAAAAATCTGATCCTAAAAAGGAGCCTACCGAGGATGTACAAAAGTCCATGAGCAAGGTCAAACCTCCTCCAGCGAGTTCTCCTGTCACAAATGGTTCTAGTAAGAAGATGACTGTAGAGAAAAAAACACCTGCAAAACGGCGTCTCAGAACACCTTCGGTAAGAACACATTTTGAATGTCTTTATTAGGTTCATATTCGGCAAAGAATTAATGCTATATTATCTGTGCATGTTGCAGTCGACGAAGAAGAAATTACCAAGGAAAGTAGTCTCTAAGAAGCCGCCGGTCAAAGCAGAAGTCAAAGAGGAGCCTCCAGAAGACGACGAGGAGGATGAAGAGGACGAACTCTGTTCTGCAGTACAGTGCAAGCGACCTGCGACTCTTCGTAAGTGACTTATTATGACCGCGTTAAAAAATGATTTGACGATAACTAAGCTTTATTTGTTTACTACAGCTCCAGAGGTTTTGTTACTTGGAGAGGAGTCGGATTCAGATGATTCAGATGAGGAGGTGGAATTTGATGAGAATGGAAAGAAGAAGCCTAAAGTGGTGTGGGTGATGTGTGAGACATGCGGTAAATGGTTCCATGTCTATTGTGTTGGACTCACGAAGCGCGTTGTTAAGCGAATGTTATCGTATGAGTGTGAGTTCTGTTGCGATGAAAATGATCGTCCAGCAATGACGGGATCAGTGGATGGGCCGGTAGTGCAGGCGCTGCAGGCGCATACGACAAATGTTGTGCGGGTGAAGGAAGAAAAGATGGAAGAGGACGATGCGGGCGTTAATGAAGGAGGAGAAAGAATGGAAGGTGAAGGAGAGCATCACGAGCCACCCCCATCGCTTATCGCTGCCTCGGAACTCCGTGGTCGTTCTGACAAAGAGAATGCTCAAATGGCTAAGCTGACTCCACAACGGAAGATGGGGAAAGAAGGCGGAGGAAATTCATCGTCGTCGTGATATATTGATATGAATATATATCCAGAGAGAAGTCGTATCACCGATCTCATCAAAACACACACACACACCCCATAATAATAACATTAAATAAATATTTACCGTTTGGAAGAAGAAAAGAAATTTAATTAATAGCTCAACTATTTTTACCCTTTTTAGTCTGTCACTTGTTTTCTGTGCAATAAAAAATATCAAGCCTCATTCATTTCTCTGTCTCGCTCATCTTTTTTCTTGTCACCACGAGACCACCACAAGCGAGAGACAACAACAGCTTTGCACAAGCTACTACACAACAAGACAAATAGGGAATGAGACTCAAATGGGGCGAATTGGTACACAACAGGGCTAGCTGAGACTCCGTTATAAGGGGAGATGTGCGACTTCCATCCCTTTATCGTATTGTACCAAAAGCAGTGAGAATTGTAAGAATAAGAAACCACAACTCTCGCTGATGATAACCACCTGAACTTCTCCCAAAGTGTCGACTAGCAAAAGTACACTTTCTTGTCAAAGTCTTCGTGAAGAATTTGATAGGTGAATTCATACACACAGCAAGGCGTAGAGTTCTTATGAACAAATGAACGAGCCAATGAAAATATTAAGAAAACTCGTCGAAAACAACTACCATTAAACTTTTAAAAAATCCGTTTATTAATGGCATTACCGTACTTGTTTCTGAGATAATTGTCAACCAAATCATAAAACGTTGGAGACCCATAACAGCCATAGTTCATCACATATCTCCTTAAAGGCTCAGGATGTGTCCTTAAGAAAGACGCAACTGCCGAGATAGCCGGTGGGAGTAGCGCCTCTGGAAATGCCGTGATGAATGACAACGTCAGTGAAAACACGCCAATGACATTCGCCAGTTGAGACGTGAAGATATCCTTGTTCCCAAAGTCAACCGAGAGTGCTCCAAAGGCCGTGTTAGCGAATGAGAGGAGAGACAAGAGATTAGCGGCAGTGTACGACAATCTATCTGACGCAGCGAGGTACGTGAGCACGGCAGAGGGAATGCCAAGAAGGAGAGAGAAGATTGCACTAAGCGCAGAGATAGAGTTCGACAGAACTGAAGTATACGAAGCAGTGAAGATAGAGAGAACTGTTCCAATGACTCCAGTAAAGAGAGATATGACAGTAAGATCATGTACAGCATTGGTCATGCCGTCACAAGGAGGAAACAAATAAGAAGAAGGTGAAGACGTTGTCGTGATGAAATTACTTTGCCGTACAGCTAACTCTCCATTTCTACAAAAAAAAATCAAAATCATGAGAGTCTCGTTTTTAAACTTTTTAAACTTTTTAATAACACGTTACACGCAAACACAATATAATATTGTCACAACTTGTTGCAACTTGTTGCAAGAGATGATGAGGTTAAGTGTTGTTGTGTAGTGTAGTGCAGCGGAAGGAGATGAGTCTCAACTTTCCCAAAGACGGCAATCAACTTACTTTCTCGTTGTGTCGAGTGGAACAAAGACGTAGTGATGCGACGCAATAGGAGTCCAGTGGTGGTGGGGCGATGGAGTGAAATTATGATGATGATGGAGATTGTGGTGGGTGGGGTGTCCTCTGTTGTCCTCCTCTTGCGGCGCTGCTGCCGAGGGGAGGAGTAGAAGGAGCAAGAGACGATTCCGGTGAACTGGCGTCACGAACATGTTGACGGTGAATGTGAGCGATGTCCTTGGCCTTCGGGTGCTTAAGTAGAGAGTAGTGGTGAGGTGGTCGGGTGTGGTCGCTCTCTCTCTCTCTCGTATCTCTCATCCTCGTCATCCGGCCATCTGTCTCCCCCTCCATGTAATAATGTAAAATGTAATGATATCTCTTCATATGAAGTCTCATATGATTTCATACATGAAATGTCCCCAGAGAGATTCACTCTACCCTCACACAACAACGCCGTAGTAGAAGTCGAATAAAATATGCCTCGCACTCGGACTACTCACGGACCGCGCCTCGTCCTTACGGACACGGAGGAGCGGTTCCCCCGCGCTGCCTCCACTCTCATGAGCGGAGCTTTTCCTATCCTCCTCCTGAACTCGGCTTTTGGACTCCTCCCCTCGACACTTGTTGGACCTAACCTTACCTACCGACGGTGCTCTCTGGCACAACTCTACGCTATTGTGTTTGGACTGGCTATTCTCATCTTGTCAGGGTTGTTTGTACCGGTTATGCTGACGTAAGTCGTCCCTTTGAGAGACCCTTCACATACGCAAATATGTACTATGAACTACTATGAAGACAATGAACACTGTGTGATAAATGTGGTCACAGGTATGAATTGTCCAAGGAAACCAATGGGACCAAACTGGCTGTCATCCTTCTCACGAAATTGACCCATGTCGGGGGATTCCTTCTCCTCCTTGTCCGTGGTCACTTTGTCGCGCGACGATTGCCCGAAGTGTGGAGAGCAGCGTCACGGCTGGTTGAACGGGGCGGGTTGGTAAAGTAAGTCAAGAGCTCGCACTTAACATGAAAGTGATATTTATATAAATATACATGACTTCCTCCCTGTCTTTCTTCTTTCGTGTCACTCTCATGGCGGCACAGGCGGAGGTCACTGTGGTGGGTGGGCGTGTTCTCTACTTTCACCTACTTTTCTCTCATGGTCGCCTTCCAGCTCGATGTCTTCCAAGGCCAATTGTACCAAGTGCTCCCGAAGTTTGTCGCCTACTACGGCATCTTTCCCCCCTCCCAATTCGACATTTTTCTCATCACGTCAGGCTACGTCATCTGGTCCCTCGTGTCCTTCTCCCACGTCCTTGTCTCCATCCTCGCCTCCTACCTCCTCAGTGTTGTCCACCTGTCACTTCGTTCCCTTAATGCTACTCTCCTTCCCTTAGCTCCCAGATCGAGCCTCCTCGCAAGCGTCCCTGACACGGAAACCCATTACCACCGAGGTCAAAAACGGGGTCTTCAGAACTGGAACTCAGCATCAGCTCTAGTGAAGGACGTGATCGTTCTAGCGGAGGAAGTTGTGGGGGAATGTTCAAGCACTCTGGGCGTCTCGCTTATCATCGAAGTCCTCATCCTTATCTCGAACATGCTCGTGGATATCTTTTATGTCATCTTGACTATCTCACCTAAGAAGGGATCATCATCAGGTGATAATGGCAACCTTACAAGTTGGTCTAACGACGACATCCTTGAGAATGGCGGTGGTGGGGGAGGGGCAGAAGAATTGTGGGCGGTGGATTTCGTGGGGACTTATGGACCTGGAGGAACCAACGACGCATTCCGTCTCATTATCGAGGCTGCAATTCATTTCCACTTCTTCTACAAACTCTGCTGTGTCTCTACTCACGTTGTCCTTGAGGTCAGTCAAAATAGTAAAAAAGCGATAGACCTTCAATAGACCACACCCTCTTTGTCATAAATGAGCTTTATTACTTAAAAAAAGGCTTCCCGGAGTCTCCAAATCCTAAAAACCCTCCGTCGGTCAGACATAAAAGGAGGACGGAGCGCATGGCTCGGCGTGGAGGAAGCGAAGGGAGACTTATCCACGGCAAATGTCTCCTTATCTGCCGCCAACTACTTCAACGTGAACAAGTTCCTCTTGACCTCGGTCAGTGGCCTGCTCTAATAATTTAATAATAAAGCTCTAGATTAAAAGTGAAAGAGCTTTTCTGTCGTGTGAAAGAGAAATCTCCTTTATATTTTTTATAAAAATTAGGTGACGGGAGCACTGACAACGTACATCATCGTCCTTCTGCAATTCAACGCCCAAGACGGAGGACGCTGACGACGTCGGACGTCCTCTCATCAGAAGCTTATAACTGACTTATTGACGTTAATGTGACACTTTTATGCACCTGCACACCCGCCCCGTCTCTTAATAAGAACTCTTAGTAAGAAACGAATAAAAAATAACACTCTTTCATCCGCATTCACTTCCTCCGATCACTCGCTCTCTCTCACTCTCTTTCATAAGAATTATTATGTCTCACCCTGCGAACACGAGTACCACGACGAGCAATAAGAAGTTGTCTCCTCCATGGAGACTCTGGGCTGCATTCCTCCTCCCACTTATCTTCCTCCCTGTCCCCCTCGTCCTCCTCCCTGACAAGGTAAGTCCCCACCACCACCCCAACTGACCCTACTTTTGCTCATCTCTCTATTTTTACCGCAGGTCGGGAGGGGAGCTTATGCTCTCCTACTTATGGCAGCCTATTGGGTCACTGAAGCCATTCCAATCCCTGTCACTGCTCTCCTTCCCGTTGTTCTCTTTCCTTTACTTGGAATCGCATCCTCAGGTCAGTAACATCATCCCCTCCTGGATAAGGTCACTGGGGTGTCACTATATAATAAAGAACTTCATCTCTTGTTAGACCTCATGGCCCGAGAGTACCTTAAGGACTCCATCCAAGTCTTCGTGGGAGGACTTCTCGTCGCACTTGCTTTCGAGTATTCAGGGCTCCATAAACGAGTTGCCCTTCGAGTGATGCTCCTCTCTGGCGCCTCCCTAACAAGGTAATAAATAGTACACCCCCACCCCCATCC
>Ga0194135_10002600_pt1 | contig 10976 bp, 4 predicted proteins | sample LitLau_LLRF_2013_FD_134024 | JGI IMG/M metagenome (GOLD analysis project Ga0194135, IMG submission 134024) | Freshwater sediment microbial communities in response to fracking from North America - Little Laurel Run_MetaG_LLRF_2013 (version 2) | ecosystem: Environmental > Aquatic > Freshwater >... | reverse complement strand
GTGTAACTTCCTATTCTCTTATTATTATTATAAGTACCCTGAAGACGATTGAAGTTATCAGTCGAAAGCTTGGTGTATTAAATAAACTATTAGCCCTTTAAACCGTGAAAGATGAATAATCTATATTCATTATATATATAGCTACACTTCCAATTAAGTACCTACACAATTGTTGCACTTAATGTATATTATAGTGAATTTGAAAAGACCATCAATTGTTTTCCTTCCTATAGCCTATATGTATAGCTATCATTAGTATTAAATGTCTGTCAAGTTAGATCTCCTTGTGCTTACTTCCCATCCATTAACATTGACCAAAATCATCATCCTTAATATTGCCTTTGTTTATTCCTTTAACACTTGATTCTCCAGCTAGGTTGGTGTCCAGTGTTGTTCTGAGTCCTCGTGAAAATAAGTTTTTCCCCATAATCACTATTATACTGGATACTCAATCTCGTATTATCCCCTGCATACAAATATTCCGAATAATCCTGATTTTTAAATTCAACCTTCCCATCATTAGCAACGCCAATAAGCCAAATTCCATTTGAGAATGGTGCTGTGTCTTCCCATGTAAATACTCCCCGTCTTTGCTTGTCATACCTATAGTGCCTATTGCTTGGAGCATGCAAGTATTCTTCGTATTCAACGTTCCTGATTAAAAAATACCTGCCGAAATCTACGGGAATAATGTTCCATTTGTCTGAGTTGTGTTTCACACATCCGTCTTCGTTTGTTAAGTATACATTTCGAAGCTTCAAGTCATACTTGTACATTTTAGATGCGGCAAATAAAGGACGCTGCTGAAATTCCTCATTGTAGATCTGGCAAGAGGGTTCTCCTATGATAAACTTAAGACTTGATGGAAGTTTCCTAGCCATGTTATCAATAATGATTTTTACACCGTAGTTTAACTGATGGAAAGTTCTAAGGCGTTCAATTTCCGAAATTAGTTCCAGGCCTTTCGAACTATAAATGTCTCTTGAAGACACCATTATATCAACGAGTGCATCGAGAAAGTCCGAATAAGGCGCAAATTTTGTTATGGACCGAACAAAAGGCAGAATTTGATCCAATCGATTCTTCTCCTTCCCATATGCTTGCCGAATCATCTCTGGTACTTTCGATTGGACTAGATCATAGTTTTCTTGCATGGCTTGTAAGGTATTATCATAATTTCCATCACGAATATTTGTAGCATAAGAGGAGACCAGGTCTCTGATGTTAGTCTCTAATTTTGTTGAAAGGTTACGCAATGTTTTTTGTTCTGCTAAGGGAACCTGATTTTTTAGATCTACGGCACTTAGTATATTATCTACACTTGCCTTGAAAAAAAATACACTCGGATGGCCCAAATGATTGTACGTGCGCATTTGTTCGTACAACATTGGAATCATATTGTTCTAATAATGTTCCAGTTATCGACTTGCAATGTAAAATTCACAAGCCTTACGAATCCTGTGTGGTCGTCGGATTTGTAAATTTCAGTCATGATCCTTTGCAACAGTTCTCTAGAAGTGTCACCCAATTGTTTGTAAATGTTGGCAGCGTTTTCAATGTTTTCAAGTTTTATATTCGAAATTATTGATTGTATTTTCTCAGGGGGAGTGAGGGATGCGTTTCTTTTGACTCGTTTTGGGGTTGATGAAATTTTTGCATAGCTGACTTTAACGAAGGTTGGTAATTCTAATAGTTGTGATTCTGGGTTCATCTTATCAGAAGTTAAATTCAACGATGTTGTCGTACAATTTGGATTGAAGTACATCGTGTCATTTTCTTTTTCTTGCAGGAACTGTGTCTGATTGAAAAAGTGGAAAGCCGGGGTGCTAGTGATAGAGTCCAAGATGAGAAGGAATATCCATAGAAGGATAATCCATGTCGCTTCTGCAATTTTAAGTAAATATTACTTAAATAATCGAATAAATGCCCCATCAGCAAACTTAAATCAAATTCAGCAAAGCTGTATGCATCCTACTTACAATATAAAATTATCAGAATATGTTTATAATAACTTTTGAGTTACCTTTTGACATGATGAACCTCTTGCGTATTGTCACTAGATTAGTTGTGGCCTAGTGACTTTCTCAGGTTCCTTATGTAGGTCCTTGTGGAAACTCTGAAGGTGAAAGAGATGAGAAGATGCACAAGTGGGAGAGAAAAGAATTGCCTTGTGATGAAACTAATTAGGCAAAGGCTATTTCTCAAATGAAGCTAAACGAGAAGTGAGCCATTAGAAGTAGGGAGCTTCTTGCAGTTAAATCTTGTACGAGTGTTTACGAGTTGTGGCTATTGATGAGGGAAGTCTTTTATATTAGTAGGCTGAGATGTAGTTCAGTTCAGTGGAGTTCATTTCCAATGGTCATCATCTTCACCATCATCATCAGGTTTTGCATGCGGCATACTCATGGGTGAGACTTTCGACGAATTTCACCAAATTGGGAGCAGCTTTGCTTTAATGCTACTACTTGAACTAACTAAGTATAAGAAGCTGATCTCTCTGGAGCTCATTGAAACACACGCAGCCTTCCAGACTCAAAGAGACGTGGTTATAATAATCTAAAAGTAATCCTACTATTACCACGTAGTTTAAAGATGTTTGGAACTTTACTCCGGTGCCTACTTTTATATTAATGTAATGAGTTTGATATTTACTCGCTAGACAAGACCCTCCTGCACTTGATGGGGCAAATCGGTCTATAAGATCTCCATGTAAATTTGAATTCGCGGGGTGCAGGTTCGATATGAACAAAGAGTAGGTACGGTATAATGAAAAATCTAATGACACTTAATTAAAAGTTAATTTTCGCAAAATATTAACTGATTGTACATTATTTGTGACTGCTTTCAAATCGCATTATCTGTCTTTATCTAAGGCCAATAAAAGCTTTAGTTGTTTAGATGATGAAATTTCTTCAAAGAAGAAGCAAATAAATTCCAGTCCTGAAATTTCTCAGCTAATATATTTCCTTGTATTGGAGAAGACACTCCATGACGGATGATCCGACGACAGATGATCTAGCGACCGGAGATTCGTGACCGATTACCCAGCGACAGATGATCCTACGACCCATTATCCGACGACGGATGATCTTTGAGTAGCATTTGAGTATTGGTCAAGGCCCGTCGATGTCAGTATATTTTCAACAAATGAATTCATGAATCTAATCAAATGAAAAGAATCTTATCAAATGATAACATTGATTGTGATTACATATTTTAAGTATTGCAGCTGTGATTTTCACACGAATAACTGGAAAGATCAATGATCAATACTGATTGAAATATTTTCTACACTATAGAAATCAAACTTTAATTTCACTTCACGATTTCAGAGATGAGATGCAAAGAGTACAAAAATAAAAACCGTAAATCTTTTAAACTTTCCATGAACCAAGACAAATTGCAAAGACATAGAAGGGGCACGTTCGAGAGATCAGATTACAAGAGGAAGGACATCACAGTTTAATATGATTCATTGAGAAGAGGAGAGCAGAAACAAGTAATGTCTCAACGTAGGCAATGAAATCCAGACAACAAGCCGTAAAATACGCTTTTGGCTTTTACTAACTAAGAACAAGTGCAGGAAGGTTAATATGTATTTCCAATACTTCACTTTTCTGTTGTACCATTTTAAAATTAACTCCAGTTTCCATGCATATCTTAAAAATTAAAAGAAAATCATGCAGTTATTATTATTACAAGCGAAATCCGACTCAAGAAGTAATCAGTGTCAAGTAACAGCGTTTCTATAATTTTTTTAACCAAGCCGAATAAAAGATTATGGCGTAAAAATGGGATGATATTTTCAAAAGTAACGAAAACTAATGAACTAACAATAAGTAAATAGCTTGACCTTAACAACAAATTATGTAAAATATAATAAACTAATTGTATATAGCATCTATTGTTTATTTTCGGAAATACAAGTGAGAGTAGCTGGAAACATTATGAGTATTTATTAGGACAAAACTAGTGCAGGAAATGATATTTATGAGCTGTAATAGTGTAAGCATGTTTTATAAAAGTCAGACATATGATAAAGTTAAATTAACAGTTGAGAGGTGAAACTGTCAATCTGAACATAATATGTTAGCGTAATATCAGTATTGTATTAAATGACATTGAAGAAGAAGAAGACTTGTACTTTTAGTAAACTCACAAGTGTAAACATGTTACTCTTCTATTTTGAAATGTTTAAAAAAATCGTGTTACCAAGTAGTTAGTAGCAGTATTTAATTGTAGATCAGGGATTAATTACTTATTCACAAAAATATTTTTAAATTGTTATCAAAATATTAAATACAAGCATAACTCATTCAAGATCCAGATTGAAACCTGTGTTAATATTCATAGTCATTAATAGTCAATCAATGAAATGTTATCAGAAAAAGTTGTATTCAGAGTATTTCAGAGCATTGAGCAATTGATCTATTTTAAAAGTGCATTTGTTTGTAGTTCTCGTGAGTGAATTTATACAATTGTGATTTTCACTTCTGAAATCTTTATGTTGATGATTGATAATGAAAGAAAATATAAACATTTGTGAACTTAATAGCAAACACAAGCACCGAATGGAATCTGTAACCTGTATTAATATCATCAGTAACCATAAATAACAATAGATTAATCGTGTCTATCAATTTAAATACCTAAGATTAATACTCGTTCCTACTCTTAGTTTTACTGAACATTACAGAGCAGTGAAAATTAAATTAAGTTTGTGCATGGTACTAAAAAAGGGATAGTATAAAGAGTTTTAGTATAGAGTTTTAGTATAAAGAGATATGTCTCTGAGACAGTGTTCACCACTCTAGTGTCTGCCTACATTCACTCTAGGATCGACTACGGATTAGAAATATAGGCTACAGTATCAGATGACAAACTCTAATCTCTACAAAGCAAAACTGACTCACTATTGAGCTCTTTCTTTATGCCAGCAATCTTCAGGAGGCGATAAAAATTGAGTAATGACTACTTACAGCAATTAATGTCTTCTCTCTACGACAAGTGTAATTTCATTAATGTTAAACAACGACATACAACTCTTAAGTTAGCTTATATTGAATACACTAAGGATAACTCTCTTCTTACATATAACTTTATTAGTTAACTAATTGGACTTTGCTATAGTAAAGGCGCTTATGTTACCTACAGTGTCACCCTAGGAAGAACAATTATGTAATTGATTGGGCAAAATGACACTATAATAAAGTTAATCAAATCAAATCAACTGTACACATTACCCCGAGACTCTCTAACGAGATTTTACTCTATTTTAAACTTAAAAAGCAACCACTGTAGAGGCATTGGTCACAATACTCTTGCTCAATAAAAAAATGATAATGATGAATTTGATGATTTAAAAGAATCAATCTTTTGTCTCTTTTCCATCAGATTTTCTTACAATATTTTGTGTGATATCTACAACTTGCGTGTTAGTGATCAATTCTAGTTTCAAAACGATATGAGTTGTTATAAGCCCATCAACATTATTAACATGCAAAGGAATGCATTTTCAAAAGCATTAAATAAAGACCTTCGTTTTACACATGTCTTCATGAGATGATTAAAAATAAACTTGATAACATGACAAGAAAGTAGCAGATTCCAAGAATGAAAAAGCAATATAAGGCTGCTTCGGCTGCATATATGAGTACCCTGTAGACACTATAAAGTACGCAAACAGTAAAAAACTGCAGTTGAGTTAACTGTGAGAACTCTTGTTGTACAAACACCATTCAATCTTAGCATTCAGACAATTCATTCACTTTTTCATTTAAATAAGTAATAAGACAATAACGTGAAAACCCCCATTGGGGGTTTTCACTTTGACTTATGAGATGTTTAAACAGTGATAAATAAAAGTTCTGATTTGAATAGTCATGATTATTATACTAAAATTAATCCTAATGCTAAGGTTAATTAAACATTTACGGGTGACTAGATACTTCGCATTTTTGAGATAGAGTTAGAAGAGGTATACTGCCTTTTCATTTACACATCCTTTCTCTCATCATCGTTCTATTTTGTAATTCAAATGGATTTTACGAATAAAATATACACAAATCCTTTCTCAAATGATCTCGTACTTTTTTTAGTAGCCTATTCGCATTTAATGAGGTTTGGAATTAGATTTTATTTTTATCAGAGTTTGCAATAAAAACCTGATGAACGACCGTTGAGCATTATTAAATATTAAATATCATTACTTAACAGAACAGTGATCATTTAGCAACCTCACGAAATTTTCGTTCATCATGGACTGTTGTAATAGTCTTGCTTAAGCAAATGCTTAGTTATTGATATTAGATTTGTACTGTTAATTAAACTTTAAAATTTCCATTTTAACAATACGATACTTCCAAAAAAGACTCACACAAGTTTCATGTACTAATGGAAAAAGTGCTGTGCAATATCTAGAATTGAATCATCACTTGCCTTATGTACAAGGAGCTGCAAAGAAGGGTAACAGTAACAAAACCGTCACCACTCCACATCAACCAAGACAAATCGAACTGAAATAGGAGATTTTTGTTGATGAGACAGAGTCACAAGTGGAAGGATCAAGAGTGTTTATTCATCTAGAAAGGGATAGCAGAAATTCATGTCTAAACAGAGGCAATTAAATTTACACAACCCATAAAACACGAATGCTTATTACTTTAGCTTTTTGTGTTATTTTGCATAAGTCTTCTGTAAAAGTTTCTTCAGTAGGCCAAGCTATTTAATAGATTTTGTTATGCGTGCATGTATCACTTATTTATACACATCAAGTGAAATGATGAACAAGAGGTACAAAGTAATATGAAGCCTGCAACAACCATCGACTGCTGGAAATGAGAAAGTACTTAAAATAGACGAGAAAGATGTGAGAGAGATATTACATTTCAATTATTCGAGGGTGGACAAACTTGTACGCGTCGGGGAGAGAACCTTCTAGCACAACTTGTCTTCACTCGCACTTTGGCACAGCTCGACTCAACATCCTTGAAGGAGCACTAACAATTAGTGCACAGCTATTTCATGGATTACGTAAAGGTAAATTAATTTTCCTTCAATGTTAGTAGTTAATTAATGCGGCAAAGCTAATGTTAAAACACATAAAATAAAGATTGTGCTCATAAAAATTGATAGCCGAGAGAATTCGATGAGTTAACACGAAATGACATTTGAATTAAAAATATCATTCTGAGGGGCAAACTGAGAAAATAAAATATTCTTTTTCATTTTCAGGCCAGCCATGCTGTACCAGCCACAGATGATTTGGTTCCTGCTGGATACATTTATGTACCAGCCATACTTCTTCAATTTGATGGCAAATTGGTAAGTCAGTTAGTTATTATATTATTCTTTTGTTGCATGAATAATGAGTAGATAGAATAATAGTATTTTCTCTATTTCTTACTTCATTGATTGATTATCATTAGGTCAAGCTTGCTATTCCCCATAAAGTACTTTACACTGATTTTCCATGAGCAGTACATTTACTTCACTAAATTCTCTCCATTGCGTTCTGCAACCCAAATGCTCTCCCAAATGGTTTTGCTGTAGTTAAAGTAAAAAGTGTATTCAATTTTCGAACTCCTGTAGAAAGCAGAGTATAGTCAACAACAGCACCCATAACACAAGAAAAACCATGTTGTAATCCTCCTTCATATAAAACTGTTTTTTGCATTAGCTATGAACAGAGACGGGAATAGTACAGGACGAGCCTCCCTCAGCAGCATGCTTGCATAGCCCGTAAAAAAGTAATAAACTTCAAGCAATAAATTAGAATACAAAGTTTTGTAGCCCAGCTAATTAGATATATGAAGAAAATCCTGGTTTGTATTTCAAGGGCAAGTATTATAGAATGCAATGCAAGAAAAGCATTTATTGGAAAAATATGAGACGATGGGTGTAGGGAAAAATAACAGTTTAATAAAACATTTCACAGGTGAACGGTACGACAGGTGATCTGATAAAAGTGGCTTCGAATTCCAGCTACTAACAGACTGGCGAAAAATACCTAATTACAATCGAGTGTAATTCAAATCTGGATAAATGGAGAGTGAGGGCATAACTCATGCTGCAACCAGTAAGTAATTAAAAAAGGCTATGTATATTTTGTGCAATGTGTTACTTCTTGTTTTACATTATTTCATTAACTATTAGTACGTTTTTTTAAGGCATTACTTTCAGTTATTCATGATTAGTGTTACTATCTCAATGACTGAGTCTCATTGCCAGTAAAACCTCGGACAAGGTATGAAGTCTTTTGAAATTAATTAAAAAGCTGGCACTTGGTATTCACAAGTTTGGATATATCAAGAAAATGTTCACTGCTTTTTCCCAATGCGAATCAGTCTTTAACAGTAGCCTCCTCGCTCACTAAGTGATATAATTTATTAAATTCCAGTCTATTTACCTAGCCATGTTAGAAAATATTTTGACAATTATTGAGGCCATTTGAATTCTACTGTTGACTTGTTAAGTCACGATGAGATCTTCATGAGATTGAGATGATTCATGATGTATTTCAGTTTCAGCTCAGGAAACAATGATTTTTAGTTGAATATTAGAAATATCTAGATAAAAATAGTTGAAACTAATTCCGTTTCAAAAATTAGAGTTGAATAATTCATATGTTTGGTATAAAAATATTTCTGTTTTTTATTGACAGATGGAAGGAAATAACTCAATCAGAACCGTGGAAACTACTAATGTCAGAATATCTAGGGTGAACAAACAATCTCTAATCACAATTTTTCTTTTATGCGGACCATGGAAAAACTCAAGCTCACACTCACGGAAGATAATTCCATAAATATAGAACCAGATTTGCAACGAAAGAAGATAAGAACTTGTTTATCTGCTAACATAATGTCTTAGAATAAATTTACTATTAAGTGACTAATTGTAAGACGGTTACACCCTGAGGTAGCTTAATAATGATTTGCTTATATTTATTTGAATGAGGCAAATTACTACAAAAACTTTTAAGTTTGAAACAAGCCTCAGCCTCCTTCACTACCTTTTTACGCTAGTTATGACGAGTTTTCTGTTGTGAAATTTTAAATGGCAACCGAGCACTTAAAACTTGTAATCATCACCGAGTAATACCAACCAGTGCTCTAATGCAGACATCATATGAAGCACACAACGGTTTTGAATACAGAAGTGTAGTATCCTGAGATAGAATGATGCTTGTGGGATTGGCTGTTGTATTTACTATTTGATATATTCTATAAATATGTATCATATATATTGGTACACATATAGGTACATATAAATAAGCTAACTAGCTATGCCAAAGGCTGTCGATTTTATTGTCTCTCCGCAAATAGTTCCTGTTTCTCCAGGGCACAGTGAAGCGCATGGGGCACTGAGGATGACCACTTGACCTGCAGAATTTATTGCTATTTCGAGTCCCACTTTAGCCCGCTTAGCAATTTAAATACACTGCTAAAATAATATTTCATGAGAATAATTCCGAAAAAGGGTCCTATAAAAATTATTATTAGAAACATCTAAAAAAACCAGATTAGTTAAATAAGTAGCATATATATTATTATAGTGTTATCATGACACTAATGTTTTTTTCGAAATGACAATGACATGATATTTATACATTCTTCCCTGGAGGCAAAGTTAATTAAACTACCTGACATTTCTCACTAATGCAATTACAAATCAAAAACCATTCTTATCTTCAAATAGCAGAGGTGCGCGGTATGTCACTTTTGTAAAACTTATATTGCTGATTTGCTTTGGAATCTAGAGCAAAATATCGTTTGCAATTCGCACAAATCTATTTTGCAAGTTGCAGCGAATTTTAAAATTTTACGGTAGTTTTTTTTAGCGGTGATTTTTTATGGAACCAGAAATGTCATTGTGCGACGATAAGTTTACAATACCATCCAGTTGGAGAAAATAAGTCGCAGAAGCTTTTTGAGTGATTAAATGTAGTCTCCAGAGTTTACATAGAATACGAGACTGTTATTTGTTTCTACAGTTCTTTTCCTCAAGTGTATTTAACGAAACCTTCCAATTCTGCTTCACCCACAAGTTTTCTTTTTCACATCGGTTATCGCAGCTTTGACTTTAAGACAGCTCTTTTCATGCAGCTGCAGTTCCGTGTCTAAGTAACGTATCATTTTATTGGCAGGTTTTACAATCCTCTCAAAATTAGATAACCAGTAGTTAGCTAGTTTTCCCGCCCACCATATGCCCCTTGGTAATTCATATTAGTAGCAAAAGTGAAAAGTCCAGATTATGATAAGAAGAGGGAAAAATAGGATTTTCGGTGTATAATTGCATTGAGTAATATTATGAATTATATTAAGTTCGACATATTTTCAGAAGAACTCAAAGTTCAAAGTTGCATAATCTTTTTAATTCGCAAAATTGGAAATATTCCAAGAAAAAACAACGAAATATACAAAAACTGGAAAAGCATTCGCAAACCAATTATTAAAATGAATGGGACATTTCAGCATTCGTAAAGCTTCTGATTGTTATATACATAATATTCCTAAACAGTGTCATTAGACACCGAAATATAAGTAAATTATTTATCCTATTCTATAATTGGCTTAAATTGTGCGTGTGTTTGTCTGTGTGCTTTTTTAAATTCCCCGCCTCCCAGCCAGGGGCATGTTGAGACTCAGAGATAGGTTTAGTTTTCCCCATTGCCCGATATATACTGTTTAGGGGTAGGGTGAGACTTCATTACCACGACATCTATATTTACGTTTACATACAAGTTTACTCCGCCATAATTACAGGTAAAAGGATTTCTACGATATTCCTCGATCTATTGTTTGTTAACCGTGAGTGCCAAGAGTGCCAACGATCTACTACAGGTTTTAAAAAAACGCTGTTTCTAGCGTGTGAATCCTATTCTACAATTGGCTTAAATTGTGCGTCTGTCAGTGAGTGCTAGGGTCCTTAATTCGGTTGAAACTGATTTGCCATCTTCAACAGGTCTGTGGGTC
>Ga0194135_10002599_pt1 | contig 10977 bp, 6 predicted proteins | sample LitLau_LLRF_2013_FD_134024 | JGI IMG/M metagenome (GOLD analysis project Ga0194135, IMG submission 134024) | Freshwater sediment microbial communities in response to fracking from North America - Little Laurel Run_MetaG_LLRF_2013 (version 2) | ecosystem: Environmental > Aquatic > Freshwater >... | reverse complement strand
GTACGTGTGCAAAGTTTCATCAAAATCGCTTGAAAACTGTGACCTCTAGACCGGAACTGACATACATACTGACTGACATCCGACGAAAGAAAAAATTTCCTATCTTGTCGAATCGGAGCCTTCGCTCGCTCAGTCAATAATTTCGACTTTAATGAAGCAGCAATAAGTGAACCTCTCATGAATTTAAACTGTTGAATTAAAGCCGACCTCCTGTTTATAGTGGACTCTGAACCACTTAATAATGTCTCTCACTTAACTTAGTAGTCAAAAGTGATCTGGGAAGTGGACCTTTTCACTATATTGAGTTAATTACAAAATTTGATGCAGCATATAAAACGATAAAGCCGTTTTCTGTGCAGTGTCCATTCGACGTAGATGTTGTGGAAAGTAGCCCAAAAACAAGTTGGGATTTTGTGACATCATGGACCCTGTACAAATCGCCGTAAGACTCTGTGTTTTTCATCACACACTACGGAGAATTGTAACCTTGGACAGTAAAATGATTTAATTAACGTACTACTTATAGTTTTTCATGCCGAATATAATAGGGTAAAAGTAAAACACGTTAATATACTAATGGCATAATTAAAAATTAGACAAAAAAATAAAAATTACCTAATTTTTTTAAATTACTTATCCTTGACCATGACAAATCATTTTCAAGACAAAAATTATTCCCCTTTGGAAACATTTTTACATCTTGGCATTGCTTTTAGTATAAAAAATTGCTCTAAAATCTTTTTTGATCACTGTTTCATTTATAGGAATGCATTACACGCATATAAATGGATATTTTCTTAAACAAATTTTGGTAAGGTGTAATACGGGCATTTTAAAAAATTCTTCATTCTATTGTGTAACCAACTCAAACCGTGTGGAAAGGTCGATTCGACTTTGTTGTTAGTTTATAGGTGAGAAAGGCGCCAGGATTTACAGCTTTCAGAAAATTTGTAGACCCGTCAAAATCAATCATTTATTTCCGTTGTTTCATAAAATTTCTTTGTTTTAGAAGTCCAAAACCACTCTGTTGATAGCGACTGCCTTACCATAGCCGAAGAACCAGAAAAATTACCCGAACTGCCTCAGGAATTTCCTCCGACCGATGAATTGATATCTCCTTTGACGTCCGCCCGAACTTCCATTACTTACATGGACATTTTGAAAGGGAAGTTTACGTGCGAAATGACCGAATCCAGTTCGCCTAATCAAGGCATCGAGAAGACATTGACCAGTGTGAGTATGGGGCTGGATTCTTCGCTATCGGCTACAGACTCTTCTGAGTTGGATGTGGCATCTGATCCCACGTACAGCCCGCCATTGTTGTCTCGGTCCGGGGACACCATCAATCTTCAGGTACCCTTATATTTTAATTCATTCAATAAGATCCTCCCTGGTGACTTCTGGTAGCATGCATTTGAAAATTATCTAAACAGATGTATAAAGAAGTGAGTAGCTGTTGCAATCCTGCAGTCCTGCAACATGTCCGGATGAGAAACGATCACCCGCAGGGCACGTCTTACATATATTAGGGCAAAAAAGAGAAAAAATAAAAATTTAAAAAATTATTTTTTAAATCAAATTTTGCGTTAAATTTTAAAATTGTTTGGGGTACTTTTGGAGTGTGGGCCTTAAACCTCCTGTTATTAAAGGCAAAATTATTATTAGATATAACAGAAATGTCAGTAGTTGTCGCCAGTCGACCGGTTTCCCATACGACTAGTGCATTATTACCTAATATTTTTATATAGGTTTATATTATTTTTTCCCAGGACGAATTACTGACGCAGGAGTATTACTTGTTAATGGAGTCGATTAATCGATTTTCGGATGTTCCTTCTACTATAAATCTGAGAGATTTAGAATAATTCATACCACGTAAGGTAGGTACGTTGGTACGGAGATAACTAATATATTTTATCGACTATAGGTATAGGTAACTATTTCTGTATTGTGTAAATAAGTAAGTAGAAATTAGATAAAAAATATATGCAAGAATAATATATTACTTATAAGTTTATTACCAATTAAACTAGAATTTTTTCATCTCCAATCTGAATTTTTAATTTAGGTTTGGCGAGCCTACCTACCTTTATACCTACAATATTAACCAATATTATTTAAACGAATCCTATCATTATGAGTATTATGACATAGGTAGGATAAATAGGGCAGGTCGCGATAAACTGCCTACAACCTTCCTATGAGTACCTACATGAATGATGAGATTGAAATAATTGTTTAAATGTAGGATACCTATGCATTCTAATAAAACTTACAACACTTTCTAATACATCAGTACCTACCTAACATATTAAATTTTGAGTTTCTTGAACTCGACCTAATATCACTGATCAATAAATGGATCAGTAGGGTACATACATGCCAGTCCTATATCTTTACATGCGTTCGTAAAAACATACAATAGGAATAGCTGTTATTTTGGAATATTAAATATTCAGAGTTAGTTTCGTAACTCGTTTTCCTATTACTTACTATTCGATAGTAATATTTGTTTTAAAATTGTAATGAGTTAATCCTAAAAATCATCCAATAACGGAAAATGTGTTTAAAAACCCCGCCATGGCCACACTACCAATACAACAAAACAAACAAAAACATTATTTGTTTTGTTGAAAAATGGACGATGGAAGACTGATAGATTTAGATGATTCCTTAGAAATTAAAACAAAAAGTATTGAACGCACTTTACTACCATTAGTTCACCAGGTAATTTGAAATAAAGCATTGCTTTAGTTATTTTTGTATATATTTTGCTTTTATTGCTAGTTGTTCCACCAAAAATATCGTAACTTGGCTGTGGGGCGAATATTTTGAAAGCTTCTCTGAATAAAAAGCCCATGTGAGATTGTGAGTCCGCACATTCTACAGGTAATCGCAACAGCTTACTTTTTAATGCAATCAGTGCTCAATACGTCAGAATGTTCTGGTGTAAATGGCAATTATGAATTCTATTTCTAGATATTATTATTGCTAAAAATAGTGTCGTATGTGAAGCCCCTGATGGAAGGGTTGTATTTTCTATGTTGTCGTTATCTTGTGAAAACAGACGCTTCATCTTGAATAACTTATTGATTCACAAATGTGCGCGGGAGTTGCACATTTTAAAATGTTCGTGTGACAAATTCAGTTACAAAATATTGTTGATTTTTTCCAATGAACACCAAGTAGTTTTTAAATTCAGGACATATCGTAAAAGCTTTGTGTTGAGCTTTTTAGCGGCCAGGCAATCAGGGAAAATGTCTGCTTGTGTAGAGAGACAGGTATGGTGATTAAGGTTTCAAAGTGTATTTAGCATGTGACCTAGGCCCTGGAATATGGGGCAGCCCTGGGACACTAGCTAAGTAAACCGCAATAATTCTTGTATTCTTATTCTTCTTTTAAGAATTTAGAAGTAGTACCTAGGTAGGTACCTTAGAAATATTACTGTACCTATTCAAATATAATAAAATTGTTGATTAAAGTAAAAGAGTAGAAAAAAACTTAAAAAATCTGGGCACATTTGCGAATAATTCAGGTGAGAGACACAGCAAGACACAAAGTCTGACAATTTTGCCAGTATTATTAGTTACCTGTATGTTAGATACCTAGGTACCCTTAAAAATAGAGGCAAGTTAGTTAAATTCCCGGTAGATGGGTCCGGCAGAATTATTTTTCAATCAAAACCCGCAAGCATTTTTATTTACAACACTGACAGTGAAAACACCTTATAAAGATAGGTTGGTACCGGGTACCTACCTACTCGTATATAGCCATCTTATTCATATGCAGCTAGGATACTTTGATATTGTAGAGTGGCCATTGGCTAATACTGACCTACCTACATGACAAAATAAATCTATCTATCTATCTATCTATACGTTCCTATCATATACCTACCTAATAGGGGACTAAACAAAAAGTTTTTGATATTTTTGGAGGTCTTGCGCCTAATAATGACCTACTTACCTGCAAAAAGAAAGTCAAACCAACCAACCATCTCTTCAGAAAATAATATGTATTGAGAAGTGTCATTTGTGACATTCAGCAAAAACAGTGCCGCTTTCGCCAAAATTTGTAATTTGTCGATCTATCCACTTTTATTAATTTTAGCCCTATTTTTGATGACGCCACAATGTCTCTTTTCATTTTCTGATGGTTCGATTAATTTTCTTTTTGTAGGTAGCTTATTTTTAAACAAAATAAACAAATATCAAAAATCGGATATTAAAATTTTAGTTTTCACCCTCATTAGGTAATATGTACCTATCCCAAACACACAAAAACACAGTACGAATTCTCATCAATAACTTCAATGAGTCCTGACTTTTTATGATATACGTTTTCAGATTTCGACGCTTGTTTCTTGTCGAGAACGGTGCACTGTTTCGGAAAGGAACCTACGGGCCGTGGCTAGAGTAGGGCAGGCTGTCAACTTAGCCGTGGAAAGATTTGTTACTGTTGGAGAAACCATTGGCGATGACAATCCTGAGATCAGAGTCGACATGTACGACGTAAGTACAAAAGGGCTTGTTCTCGTCAAAGTCTGACCAGCTGCCTTTCATATTTTATATAATTAGTAATTTAGTAAGCAGTTATAATGTAATATGTATCTTATGTGAGCTTTTTGGTAGGTACTAAAAAAATATTGAGTCGTAGGTAATAAAAATATACATATGTTATTTTTTAAAAAAAATAATAGCTTGTAATAAAAGTTGCCTTATGGCGGAACATATAGTCTGTAGGTATCGCCGATGCACAACGTGAAGTTAGTTAAAAAACCTGAATCCATATCGCTTCACATGGGAGCAAACGCATTAAATTAATACTTGAGTTTTTCAAAAAATTAACTAACTTTTGTAGGCATGCAAAGAGGCTCGGGAAGCAGGAGCAGGAATTGAGAAACTTTGCGAAATGGAAGAGTCGCTTACGGAACGAGGAGCCGTAGTTCGCGGAGCTCGGGCCCTTCTCGCTTCCGTTACCAGAGTTCTTCTTCTCGCTGACATTGTCGTTGTCAAACAACTTTTACTAGCCAAAGATAAGGTATGGCCATGGTTTCTTCCATTACCTGACATTGTCAAGCCACGTTCATTAGTCAAAAATAGGTAACTGTCTTTGTTAAACAACTTTTACCGGACCAAGAAATACAAGGGTTAGCTCTCAAGAAGACCTAGGTTCCTATCCTAGGTATGATATTACATACATACATTATTCTAGGTGGCGAGAAGTCTTGGTCGGTTGGAAAATGTCAGTAATTTTACGGAGTTTGTAAAAGCGTTTAGCCAGTTTGGGACCGAAATGGTGGAGTTGGCTCATTTAACAGGAGATCGGCAGGGTGACACCAAAGATGAACGAAGGAGGGCTCAAATGCTGACGGCAAGGCAGGTTCTTGAACGCAGCACCATGTTACTCTTAGTCGCATCTAAAGTAAGTGAATGAATGATTTTATTTTTTTGAAAACAATTTCCACATACACGGAGGTAGACAGTGTAATTTTTCAAATTCAAATTTCGAAATGAAGTAGAATAGGAAACAGGCAATTATCAATAAATATGTAATCTAACTAAAAAATTCATGTGAACAAAAGTATCAGAAAGAAACAGTAAAATAAGTGAAAGGTTTTTTGATCCACCATAGAAAACGTAAATAATCATTTCTATTAATAGTCATTAATAGTCTATTAGTTTGCCTCAGTAGCGTATAATACGAGTGGACCAATCAGGGTTTGCCGATACGGTCCAGGTACCAAACCTGAAATGAAAGGCATTCCGGTACTTGGAAAAGCAGCCTCACCTCTTGTAAAGCTTTTATAAGAGTGCGGGGAATTTTCTCAAAATAACCTAAAACGCCATAGAGTACGCAGTATTTTTTGCAGCTTCTTACAATTGTTAACACCCACAAGCGGGGAAGTTTGGCTTGCTCTGAGTGACGGAGGAGAGACGGAAGTTTGGCACCCCGCTGGGTGTTTAGTAATTGTTTTACTGGATAATACAAAAATGTATTGTATTTTCATTCCAATGTGTATTTTTTCAGACTTGTTTAAGGCATCCAGAGTGTCACTCCGCTCGGGAAAATCGGGACACAGTGTTTTGTCAGATGCGTCGCGCTATGGATTTGATTCATTATGTGGTGAAGGACGGAGTGCTGGACCCAACGGAGGTGCAGACGAGTGAAGAATGGGAGGCAAATAGGACCGTTCAGGGGGCTCTTCAGCGTCTTGAAGGGCTCGTGCAGACTGTTCTTCTGGCCGCTCACTGTCAGGTACCAAAATCAAAATCGCTCAGTGTAGCAATAACATTCAGCCACTAACGAACTAGGTAACCACTAGGTAGATAGGCAGGCTAGTTAACAAAGTTGCAACATGCTTGCAACCAATGTAGGGACTGAATAGTGTGACAGGTCTTGAGACTTCTTTCTTGTTGACTTCGTTGTACCTTCTAGAAGATCTTGGAGACGACGACATCGCACTAGAAGTCTAGGACCACACTCAAAGTGGGTTCCTAGTGCGATGTCGTCGTGCCCAAGATCTACTAGTCAGATAGTTGTAACTTTTACTGGCTACAGTTAAAATTTAAGTTGCGACCTTCAAAGGAAGTTAAGGAAGTGTAGCATGGGCTTGCATGGGTATCACTGGGATAAACCGAGGACAAACAATATGTGAGTATTGTGCTTTACCCATACATTGACTTTTGTTGCGGCTGAAGTGTCACACGATTCGGATTCCACATGTTAAAATTCTTGAGATCACAGTTGAGGGAGAGCGATGTGGAAACACATCTCCAGACATCCAACCAACCACTCCAGGTAGTAGTTGTAGTAACAAGTAAAAACAAGTAGTAGTAGTTAATGTAGGTAGGTAGGTACGTGTCCGTATCTATGCACCTTTACACTTAGTAGAAAAACTAGAAAGAATTTCGCATTGAAAAAGTGGGAAGCTGGGACTATAGGAGACTTATCCAGATATATTCCATGCAGTCTCTATTTCTCACTCTCCTTTTACTATAATTTAAATACAATGAGTGTATCTTCATCTTCAGGAAGGACTGGCAGAAGCTCTTGACGCAATCATTGAGAGAACACAAGACTTTACAGACTCAGCCAACACTTCGCACGATCACAGGGAGCGGATTCTAGAGCTGGTTCAAGCGAGCCGGTCGCAGTTGGAGTCGGTTCTTGATGCGATCCAACATATGAACTGCCCCAGCACTGAGCCAGATGCCGAACAGGAGGTCGAAACTCTGCTCGCTACACTTGGCGATCTTAGAAAAACGCTTCAAGCTGCTTCCTTTGCTCAGGTTTGCGTTTCGTAAAGTAACTATACCCTGTTCGTAGTTGGGAACGAATCAGAACCAGTTCTGGGGTACCCTACCATAAGGACCCAATTGTCTACATAATATCTTTATGCGAATTACGGTCATCTTATAATAAAGTTGTTTGCAAAAAGACAAAAGAATTAACGAGAGCAATTATCATATTTTAAGAAAAACTATTCACAATTTTAAAGAAGGCTGTTTAAAATTTGCGATGCCTAATGCATTAAAAACCCGGATGTACGTACTACTTAGGTAGGATCTGTGTGAACATTTTGACAAAAGAACTTTACCTCCAATCAAGATAGGGTAAAGTACAAGCTACCTGTAGGTATCTTTTTTATTGAAAAATTGATATAATTATATAGATCAAAAAATACATAAGCGTATTTAAAATCATTGTCAAATTACATAAAGAGCTGGTAAATGTGTGGGGGTCAAAAGCGAATTCATAATATTGTATTTAAAATTCATGAGTGAGCGCTTCTTCGCTTTTAGGTTCCGGTAGCCATCATTGTACAAACATTGCTTCGATCGTGACAAAATTATACTCTAAAATTCAATTTTCTGAATACTTAAGGAATAATTAACTTTTAGTTAGCACGTGTCATTTTTAGGCTTTAAAACCAAAAAGCGGGATTTTTAATTTTAGGTTTACAGCCCTATTTATGTTTGCTAAATAATATTGTTTCTGTTTTAGGCCGCCGAACTCGACAGTGGAGTGCGGCATGCAGCTGCCACACTTGACTCGGTGCGGAACCTTGCTTCAGCCGGCGATTTAGACAGGGTTGAAAATTGCGGCGAATCGTTTAACGAAACTACTGACCAAATTTTAGAGGTAGGTACTTGGGTACGATAGGGGGTTTAACAAAAAACACAGTTTTGAAAATAACATAAGAAATAGGTCTGTAGGTATCGGTACTACCTACATTAATAGTTTTGCCAAAAAGTATAGAATAATTTATTTGAAGAATTAATAATTACCAATAAATTTTATGTTTCGTGCCTAAGTAGGTCCCTGCTTTATATTTTTATGTTTTGATTTTAGATTTGTAAACTAGTTCGTCACATGGCTACCTCCGATTCGCTACAAGTCGCTGCCAAATATACTGAAATAAATGTGAGGATCTATGCTCCTCAGGTGCTTACTGCTGCCACTACTCTAGCCTTGTTTCCTACCTCTAAAATTGCCAAGGAAAACTTCGAAGGCAAGTGTGACTCGTCCTTGACCATAATAACTGATCCTTTATGTAGATGTAGAAGTGGTCGGAAGCATAATAGGTATGGACCTCCCTTTTCCGAATTTTGCCGTAGGTAAGATAGAAAAACGTACGTCTTCAGAACCGGGTAATGCCACACACTTCCTTTTGCTGGTTGTCGACTCACGAGGCTACAGTTAAACAACTGGGTGTCCTTGGTAAAACGTCGTTCGGTTGTCTCTAACAAGCGTTAGCTTTATCTAGTCGTAGACCGCCTGCATCTGTTTCTTCCTTAGAAAAGATTTCTTTGGAAATGGGGTCTTTTAGGATATCCCGTGCTGAGCCCCCTTGAAAAATAATCGAAGGCTTTTTTGTCTCTGTCCACACAAGACTTTCACTACTAAAGTAATAAAATGTCTCTTCTATCACGATCATCAATTATTTGATTTCTGTTTAGTTTTCGTGGAAATGTGGCAGTCGCTCATGTTGGACGTAACCAACGTAACAAAAGATGTGCTGGAGCTATGTAAACGGCGGGATCAAAAGCATGTGTATCTAAGTCTTCCACGACCAGGCGTAAGCACCTAAATTTTCTATGAAATCCTCCCCTTACAGAAGATTGTAGGTACGCGTAAGTGGGAGCTAGAGAGAATATCCTCATTTTGTATTAAGTTAGAGGAACTCATCCGCCACCATCCGATGGTTTTCACAAAGAAAAAATTGCGGTGGGCTCCTCAAATAGATTCGTGAGGAGGTGATGCCACAACAAAATTTACAAGTAAAAGTGGGTATCTGCGGCGGTCATTAATGATCTTATAGCGGGACTCCCCATTACCTCTGATTCAAATCGTAACGTGTAGCTGAAATATTGAAATCGTTTATTTTCAGAAACACGGTACAACGAGTAAGCCTCTGAAGCCGGGTAGATTAGACCCCGAAGAACAAGATCGTTTAGCCAAAAATGGTCTCGAAATGAAAATGGCCACCAGTGACGTAGAAGCAGAAGCTGACAAATGGCGAAAAGATGAAAACAATGATATCGTGAAAAGGGCGCGAAACATGTCTAATATGGCGCTTAGTATGTATCAGTTTACGAAGGGTGAAGGCACTTTGAAGACGACTCAAGATCTGTTTACACAGGCAGAATACTTTGCGGAGGAGGCGAATAGAATGTATAAGGTTGCTAGACAATTTTCATACCAGGTGAGACAGTTATTTTGTCACTAACAACGTTAAAAGAGGGCCTAAAAACATATTTTACCATTTTTGAAGAAAAAAATATCTGATAGAGGTATGTATAGGTATGTTACGTCTTTTTTTCGTGACCTTTGTTATTACTTTCACTCATATATATTGAAAGTATTGTGATCCGGCAAAAAGTCGATTTTTAGATTTTGTGTTTCCTATGATCCCTGAGTCCAAAAAAGTGGTTTTTACCAAATGTCTTGGTGTATGTTCGTATGTATGTACGCGGATCTAGAGCCCAGACAGTTCGCTTGATTTAAATTCGGGAGGTAGATATTGTTTCTCTATATGGTCTCCGACGCCGAATTTGAAAAGGACAGTTTAAACAGGGCCGGAGCTAGAAATTAAAAAGTATCTCTTTCGGGTAATAGACAGGGAGTTAAAAAAAATTCTGTCTAAATGGTCGAATATAATAGCTGACAATATTATATGATTTTTATTTATAACTTTTCGTTATATATTTACTAGGGCCGGAGAACAAATTAAATCTTCCTTTATATGGGAAATAGTGTTGGTAAAAGGTATTTAATTATGAAACATGCACAACTGGCCACCTGCTTGAGCGCCTCTCATCTCGCATCGCTTCATCCCGCCACGTCCACGTATGATAGTACATACTCGTATTATGTATTACAATTCACTCATACTATGAGTGAGTGAAAGCATTACCGTCTTTTGACGGAAATTTTATTTTTTGAATGAAACTTCAATAAGGTGACTTGGTCACCGGTCATTTTTCCTTCGATTTAAATTGACGAAGTGGTTCATACTCTATGGCTCATCATTTTTATCATAAGGAATAGAAACAACTGAACAAGCACAATCAAAATTAAAGTGCTATCAAATTTTTAATCAAATCCAATTATTGTAAGCAAAAGAACTGCGAAATCTCTAAAGAATCGCTCAATGCGATTTTGTGACAACTATTTTTCTTGTGTTTACTTTAAATTTTCAGTTTTCTAATAAAGTCTCTCAGCAAGTATGGAAATGCATTTTTCTTTAATTTAATACAAACATATCTGTGATAAATTAACGAAGCTATTGATCACGCACCGTCATATCATCGAAACAGCCTGCTCTCAAGCAATATCTGGCAGTGTGTTATTCGACATGGGTACAGAAGTCCTATTGCATCGCATCTTTGAAATACAACAAAATGTGATGTGATTTCTAGGTGCCAGCTGGTTCACAAAAAAAGGAACTATTGGAAAGTCTGTCAGGGGTGC
>Ga0194135_10002598_pt1 | contig 10978 bp, 6 predicted proteins | sample LitLau_LLRF_2013_FD_134024 | JGI IMG/M metagenome (GOLD analysis project Ga0194135, IMG submission 134024) | Freshwater sediment microbial communities in response to fracking from North America - Little Laurel Run_MetaG_LLRF_2013 (version 2) | ecosystem: Environmental > Aquatic > Freshwater >... | reverse complement strand
TTGCAACATGAAAGGAGCTGCAGCGTGCAGCCCATGCGGGGGCACTGGATCCATCAGGGTTCATCTCACTCCATATGGTAGAGTGAGCGTCACCTGTCAAGCATGCCTTGGTACAGGGAGACAAAGGTAATTTACGCAATTCGATTGGTAAAAATTCTTGCAATTCAAATTATAATTTTTGTCGGCAGATGCGTCAGGTGTGGCGTTTGATCGAAAAGTGTGGAGAAAAGTAGCCTATGAAACTCATTCCCATCATTTCAACACACATTTCGTTTTCTATGAATTATGCTGGAAGAATATAATTGAGTGTACTACTTTTAACTTAGAAATTATTCGATTTCGATAAAATTAAAATATATAATTTCTTTCTTTGTATCTCCAGAAAACACACACGTGTAACCAGATTTATTGAGTTCTAGAATTCTCTTCGTTGATTCTCTTTCAATAGAAGATGATTATGAGGATTTTAAAATCAATCGCAGCAAACATTTTGTCTATTTTTACATAAAATTAGTTTTGTGTTTCCTCTCAAACGAATAAAGAATTTATCAATACTGTTTGCAAAGTCGCCTAGTTCGAGAGCTACAATAAAATCTTTATAATTGTACAAATTAAACGATAAAAATCGTTTGTTTCCGAAAAAGGAGTCACATTTCAGGGAATGAAGTCCCGAATTCAGGCTAAATAAACTCTAGTGCATTGAGCTCAACGCAATTGGAATATAATTCCCAAATGATTTAATCTTAATACACGCGCAAAAGCAGATACTTTTATTCTGACTATTACATAGAGGGAATAAACTGGATGCTGTATCGGCAAAAGAAATCGAATTTGAGTAACTGTGCTTCACACAAATATTTTACCAAAAGAGAATTGAAATCCTACTGTCTTTTTATGACAGTAGATACGGACCAACAAGGAGTTTTTAATAATCTTCCATTTATGTATCTTTAATTCACTTTTGCCAAATTAATTAATTACTAATTGTATTTATTTTTGAATTTTAAGTTAGTCTGGAAAGCTGGGAGGGTAGCAATGAATGGATGAAACTTGCTCGTAATAAGTTCCTCACATTTCTCAACTGAAATTCTTGATATTATGAACATACGCGTCTAGAAGGGTAAAGAGAAAGTTTCTTTTTCAAGTCAACGATGACGATGTCAAAGTTTACCCCAACTAATCCAAAGTTTAAGCAATGGAAATAGACTTGTTTAACCAACCTTAACAAGCACTAAAAATATTTAACTCAACTCTTCATACTAAAAAAATACCCACAACTTGAAAATGAATGGCAGTTTAAATTATAAAGTTCAGTTAAAAGTGAGTGCGACTGCCATTTAATTAACCGAATGAAAAGTTCAACTCCCCGGACTTATAAAGTTATTCTCCCCAAAAGGATATTCCCCCGAATTTCAATTAAATGGAGCCGAAACAAACAAATAGAAATACCCGAGTAAGAAGTAAAATTGCCCAAATCGCAGGTGAAACTAATTTGTGTGATAGAAATAACTTCAGTCAAATCACTTTCTACTTCTTTTCTGAGATTTTGCTAGTCAGATAAAAAAAAAACTGCGGGATACCGAATAGAAAAAAAATCAAATCTTTTCTGGGCTTTTGCAAATAAATAACACCTATCTGCTGATTAGTACTATTAATTTTATGATGGGGATGAGTGTACCTCAACAAAATGTACATGCAAGCGTTATTGGAATGAGTAAATGTCGACACATTTTCCATGGAAACCACACTAAAGTTGAATCTCAGATCTCGATGAGAGTCATATGTGTGTTGCCATTGCATGAATTTTTTAAATTTTTCCTTTTTTGATAATTTCCAAATAGGGCCTAACCCTTTGAAACTTGATTTTTTTGGATATTTCCCTGAAGGACTCTTGGTTAGTAAATTGGCAGATATTACTCAACTTTGAGGTAAGAGAGACGAATTTAATTACTAGAAAAAGTTGGATTTTGGTAAAATTTCATTATTTTGTTCTAAATTACTTTTGAAGAGTCCTTTGCGTGGACCAGGTTAGGTTCTTAGTTTTCTGATTTTTGAAACAGGGGGAGACGGAGGGAAAGTCAGACTCTTGTCTGGTAGTTAGCAAATGACATAATGACGCTGCTCGGAATGTATAATTTGAACGGTTTAACTGGTTTAAATTTTTATTGCCCAGTAATCATAATTATACAAGTAGAGATTTTTTGTTTTCGAATAGGTTTCGCTGGCGGAATTCATTACGGAAAAGTGCGATCCTGACAAATGGACGAGAGGTATGAGGGATTTATCCAGTTTGTCTATGTTAATGATCCCTGAATGAGCTTAGAATGTCTTCCTATTTACTCTTACTTTGAATGTATAATCAGTGTGAATGGGAACTACTACATTACTCAAATGAGCTGGATCTCTCTTTCACCCAAAAAGTCCGCGCTGTGAAATATCTTTGAAGAGTGGGAGAGAGAGAGAGCAATTAACAGATGCACTCCGATCCCCGTCGCCCTTCTAGCTTTTCCTCTAAGAAAAAACTCAGCACACCGGTAGAATAAGGCGTCTGTGTCTTGTCCCATAGATCACATCCACTACTACTGTCGAAATCTTATTCCACAAACTTTTTAAATTCATTCTAAATTCAGTAATTAACAATATAGAAACCAAGGAAAAAACAAGTTTCTTCTCGTTCTCCTCCTTTTCTTCGCATTACAATGCATAGCCATCTTAAACCTTTCGGTCATAGTGTACCATTGAGAGGGCATTAGAAACGACAACAGAATATACAGTCACCTCCCTTTCCTGCCTGAATCAGCAATGATTGCCAATACATGTAAGTCAAATCAACATTTTTGAACCCAGATGACAATTTGCGAATCTTACCGTAAAATCCTATCATCCACTTATCAACGTTGTTGCCGGTGGGAAAACCGAATGCTTGCGGCACGGGAAGCTTTGGCATTTACTATATCCTAAACTAGCCCGTGCCAGCACATAAAGGGCCCAAGTTTAAGGGTAAGGGGCCCTCCACGTGCTAGGAAGGGCTATTTTAGGAAAGCTCGCTCGCATCGTCGTTCCCCGTAATTTAATTTGAGGGAAAACTTGGGGAATTGGCTTCCTGATCACGTTGCATTTTGAATCCCGCAAAAACAGGAGAGTTTCCCGTGAGATGGCAGAAAGAGGCAATTCTCGTTGTCTGAAGTTGTGACATGCCATACCACCACCAACCAACCTCTCTTCGCTTTTATTATAATAGGGAATATATCACAACCCAGATGTACGTATTTTTCTGCTCCAATATCTGAAAGCGGCAGAACAAAACTGGAAAATCATCTTACTATTCATGGTAGGTGGCTTTACTCACTATTAAGCACTTTAATCGCAGTGGTCATTTCGATTAGACTCTCCTTGTTTTTAGTATCTAGGTTTGACTTCAGTTCATCATTGACGGGTCACTGGCGTTGTCTTGAACAGTCTCGAACCAACGAACTGGATACTTGAGTCGTGGCATCGAATTAATTTTAGTGTACGTTTTAATTTAATTAATTTAAATTCAGTGTAAAGACTTTATGTGTAGTTCTCAAGTTTTAGGATTACCTTACATGAGTTTTGCAACCTCTAGCCTTTCGACGCCATCCATTTCTTAAGAAATTCAGTTCCTTCGGAAATTCGGTGAAACGAACAGAAAGTGTTCCCGACCCCAGGACAAAATATTTGCTATACCGGTGGTACAAATGGATTTAATACGGTTTTCCTTCACGACTTCTTTATGACTTCCTATTTTTTAGCATCAAGATTCTTTTCATAGAGGGTTTTCAGAGCTACTGCGTCGCCCTTCGTGATACTCACTGTTCGATTTCTAAATTGATACAATGGAAACATTACTTCCTCTTGATCACTGGAATGATGCAGCCGAACGGCGTGTTAGATCTCATGCAGTATTACAGAGTAAGCATTAATTTCTTTCGGATTATCCCTCGTAGACCAATCTTCAGACGCATCCAGGTGGATATCACCCCATAGCATAACATTTGGATAGAAGGCATGCGCAATCGTTTCTCCGATTCCATCAAACGGATAGGAGTCGTTATGATGGAATTTACAAATTTAATTATCAAAGTTAACGATTCTTATTAATCTGAAGTCTGAAACGGTTTTCCACTTATCCAAAGCCAATTCCACCTCGTACAATACTTCATTAAAATTTAAAGTCTTCGGGATGTCAGTTATTGCCAATGTCAGCTCAAAGTTTTTCAGGTTTTGGGAGTTGATCGCCGTCTCCGATTCGAATACTACATGCCCACATGGCAACCGAATGTCCCTGTGTCCTGCCAGCTTAGGGTAGTGGTGGATACCTCCATGGCCATCCATAATAGCAGGGTTAATTTTCTTTTTCCTTTAGTAATTTTCCAGTAAAGCAAAACTAGTGCAGAAACGTGAAAGTCTGGGAGAACGTTATTCTCCGGGATGGGTTCCTACAAGTGAAAATGGACATCAATGGATTGTTCCCTTCAAAACCCCTAGTTCCTATCCTCATATAGTTGGTTCAGAATTCCTGCAGTGAACAGCTGCATATTGCGGGTCTAATGCTAACCTTCACGGATTCATCCAGCCTGGGGCTTTTGACTCCGGCTGCTTTGGTCACAGCGGGACCACACGCGACATCCTAAGATGCTCCGTGCAGAGGAACGACAACGGATGGATTACAGTTACTTCAAAAAAAGACTTTCACTCCCGAAGAGCGGTCCAAGAGTGTTTACTTTTATTGAAGTTAATCGGAAAATGTGAAGCCGAAGACTGACTGACTACATACAATAGTGCTCGACTATTTTACCCTTAACTTAACATCATGCTCATCCTGTAAGTCCATTCGTGCCTTGTGCTATTCATGAGTGGGAATGCCTGGAAACCGCTACGGAACATAATTTCTTGATTAACGCGCTAAAAGCAAATTAGCAAAGGAATGATAGACCTTCCGTATTTTATGAACTCTATGCTGAGCTAAGCCTGACGAGACGGCAATGACCGTCCAAGTTCCCGCATCATGTTTTGTTATTCGACTAACTGGATGACTGCATAATGAATTCTTATTTCCTACTACTTTAGAGTCTTAATTATTCAAGAAATAATTGGAGTTGTTCAAGTGCTTAAATGCGTCAAAACAAGGGGCGCTGTAGATTCGGCTCCTCTGAGCATATAAATTTGCCACTTAAAGTCCCTCATGAGCTTTAATCCGAACGAGCCTCTCCTAACCGGTAGCGACAACACCGAAAGTAGAATTTTCGTTCCGGTTCCTGGTATCGAGCGGAAAGTTCACAAAGCCGCCGTGCCATGCAACAAAGGTGTTGGTAATGTGGGCAATAATTAGTTGACGGGCCTCAGTTTGGGGAACCGTACCATCTGCTTCCATTATCGTGAGACTCGTTTTTCATAAATTTTGAGTTTGCTGGAATTTAGAATTTACTTACAAAAAATATCAAATTTTCAAGAAAAGGAAAACTGTTATTTGAGTTGAACTTATTTCTCACGATTTACCCAATCTTAGCTAGTGCTATTTTTTGTAATTAACTAGGAATAATTTGAAGAGGCCTGCCTCTCCCAGAAATCCCAACCAGGGTCGCCAATTGTAACGGGTCAGAAATCACCCACAGGGACTCTTAAGGAGTGAAACAGGCCGGGAAACCCTCTTTTCCTTTGAGACTCATATTGAGCCTCCACGTGCCCGTCTGTGAGCCGGGTCGCTGTTATACTCATTACTTATTGCCTATTAACCTATTGCCCTAATCCCAGAGGATTTCCTAAGTCTCGGGCGGTGTGAACCGCCTTGGAATCTGTACGGTCCTCTCCTCTGTCTCTCGGGCGAGTGGACCTCGCTTCGGAACCTCTACGGTCTTCTTTGAGCAATAGCGGAAACACGGTGTGAAATATGTGTTAATTTGAACCTTTACTTGTTACTGTGAGGAAAACAATAGCCAAAAGACTTTCGGAGATGACTTCTTAGTTATATGTTTTATTTCGTCAAAGTAAGAGGACCCGGACCCAAGTGGTTGTTATAAGAGTGGAATTTAGTTAACTAAAGTGAACCCCGAGTAAGCCTTCTTACACGTATATTTATACCTTAGATTAAGTAACGCTAGCTAAGTAAAAGGGATTAGCAAATCTCAACTGTCATAAGGATCCTCATAAAACCGTGATTATGATTAACGACTTTGTTTTCCATTTTCCACAGTTTTTCCATTCAATTAATGCTACGTAGGTGATTCGTATTTGGAATCGTATTCCAAATTCTAAATCATTCATTTTGGGCCGTAACAGGAGTCCACTCAATTCTCACCAGTTTGGTACAGTCAAACCAAACACAACTGGCACCTCTAAACCCTCCCGATGAGGCCGTCTTATGGGAATTACTGTATAATGGCCTCATCCGGAGGTTTAAGAGGTGGCAGTTGTGTTTGGTTTGACTGTAGGTTCACTCCTAACTTGGTATGGCAGAGCAATGGTCGCCAGCTTCAATGTCTAATTTTGATGGTAGTTTTAAGTGCTCAATGAGCACTTACCTTGTCTTGGTGAGATGGTGATGTCGTAGATGTCGCGCCCCGGCTTCCGGAGTGCAGTTATGCCCGAACACTTGAACAATCGTCTTCGTTCTCAGTTGGATGTTGTTTTAGTATTTTACTATAAACGGTGTTTCAAGGAGCAGAGTAGAACCTAACCAAAACGACGAACTGCGTAAAAGCGCAGTCTCTTATCCTCCCGTTAAACGCGATTGAGCTTTTTAAATTTTAGATGCACTTATTAATTGTGGTCCTCCAAGTTTGTTTATGCAAGCAAAAACATTGAGTTCCAAGCGGTGATCATCAAATTCGAAGGAAACAGTTCCTTGTTGAAGTTTACAAAGGCCAGCTCTGCATTTTTAATTTATTGCGCAGTTTAGCGTTTCGAGAAAGTAGTCTGGAATTCTCGTGGTTCTCGCTTGAGTTAGTCGGCGAGGAACATATTCTCGTAGTTGCATGCACAACATCCCTGGTTTTCACGACGCACAATTCCTTTGACCAGTAGTAAATGTTTCCAAAAAATCCATTCCGTAACCTTGTATTGCGTTAATTCTGAGGTAGATTAACACTCTTATACCTTGAGACTGATAGCGAGTCTCCAAGTGGCTTTAGAGAATTTATACTTGCAAACGTGTCACTGGACTGTCGGGTCAACATTTCCTTTGTTATTGGAGTTATGATTATTCTGTTGTGTTTTTCTTCGGTTAAATTTAATTATCCAAAAACAGTGCAGTGCAATGCTATGAAACGAGAAAATGAAATCAAGTGATAATTACAAGGTACCACAAAGAGTTCTATACTAAGAAATACATTTAAGGATGCTTTGCTGTGTGCTCCTAACAGGAGGTTTTTTGCGACCGCTTCAGTGAGTAAATGACTTTTCATTTTGTTAATGATATCGAAAAATGTGTTATGAATATGATTATGCAAGAAGCAACTTGTCAAACTATAAGGAATAGATTCAACTATAATTCTCGTGGAAGAATTGGACCAACACCGTGGCAAATAGCAAAGTATCTCATTTATAAGGAGAATACTAACCGGCTATTTGTTCACATGAATTAATTAGCTAATTTCAATGTATCTATCCCTTTGAAACACGTAAAGACTAAAGGTGAATACCACTTCTTTATTGACTTTGATTTGATAATCATTTGCTAAAAGTACAATGTTGTTGAAACAAGTCTTGGTATAGCAATGCTTAGAAATCTTGGTAACGAAGTCGAATTTTGCCTTTTTTGTATGTCATCAAGGTTGATAGGAGTTTATACAGCTGAACCGCTTATTTGTGTATTGTAGAGGTGATTCTAGGCTAGGATGTCTTCGCGACTGACTTGAACTGAGAAATTATGGGAATGTCAGTTGTAACATAATCGCATAAACGCTTCTTTGATTTCAGAACGACAGAGCCCTGTGGCATATACAATTTCCTGCATCACATCACAGAAAGTCGATAAATTATCTTTATTTAATCTCTAACGGCTGAGTCTTCCGAAGTTACCAAGTTAGGTATTGCGTGTAGGGACACAAGGCGGTGTTTTGAACTATAGGTATATGGTATCAATATTTTTAGAACAGTTTTCTTATTGCCGCTTTCTTCCAGTCTTACCACTCTGAGAGAATGATAATTTTGAAATCTCTTGCCCCTCTTAAAATGTCATCTGTATCTGCTCCTCGCTCTTGTTGAATGGCAATCCCTCAGTACCACGTTGTAGTAACCAAGAAAGCTGAAACTTTCCCAACGAAGTCTCTACCTCTGACGAAACGTTCTAGTTATGATCCTGCCATACCGTCATAGTATTTTATTTCGCCCTTGCACTCCCATGTTAGGATTCCAGTGCACTCTGTGACTTCAAACCCCACAGCAAATGGCATGTGCATTCCCAATATCATGGTTCGGTTTAAGGATAAGAACACTTATTGAATCTCAATTGATTGTATAAAAATTTAGCATGTTATTCATATTCTCGTCTAAATATCGGATTATCTTCTTGAGGTTCTATCATGGCCTCCTAAATCTTTCTCACAAGTATTATAACGCTGCGTTGCTTTATGTTTCCATTGGATCCGAACGTTTACCCCTTTCCTTTACCACTAAAATTAGCTCCCCGTCAGCCAATTTTTACTGCGTCAATGGAAACAGTTTACATAAATTGACGTCTTTGATACAGAGCCCAAAAAAGAAATGGAGCTCTAATGGACTAACTTTTCCCCTATATTTTTTAAAAATCGTTTCATTAATCCCACGAAATAAGTCGTCGGAGAGTTCACATTATCTCTGGGGAAGCTATAAATTAGATAAATATCCCTGGTACAACCTCATTTACTCCTTGCCTTCTTTTGCGGTAATTAGTGTTTAAATTCCGGTCTTTTTCTTATTCATAAGTGTCATAGGGCTACGGTTTGGGCTCTATCCTACCTCTCCACACTTACAGATTATCAGCGTAATGTGGCGGTCACGTGGTAGTTGGTATTTCATTTACGTGAGCCGGAGCTTTTCCGTTGCTGGTAGGAAATTACTACAAACCTACTCATTTCTGAGCCAAAGTTTTTATCCGGACGCGAAATGCTGAGAACTTTCGCTTGGATTGGGTTTACTTTTATTAATTAATTGAATCACTATTAGCTAATCCAAGTGTACCAGCAGTAATGTGGTATTCGCTTTTCGAACAGAATGCTGAGTTCCTCAATAGTTTCAGAGCTCATCCCCTATTGGGCGAGCAGGTTCACCGCAGTATTACTGCAGGAATTAGCTATCCCAGAATTGGAATAATATTGATAAAAGAGATCACAGTTGTTGTTTTTTTCACTAATCGATTTTTGTCCCAACACAACATCCTACCTTTTAAGAAAAATTTGATGTTAGCCTATATATTCTGCTGAAGCAACATGGTCCAAACCTCCTTCAGAAAGTGCACGAGATGGTTTTCGTGAAGTCGGATTTTAAGAACCATCGCACCAGCTTGGATCGCGCCACATTTGGAGTCCTTTTAACATCATTTTTAAGAAATCCATTTTTAGGAAAAAAAAAAATCTAAAATCCGAAAATTGGGTCCCCTATTGGTGATGAAACCATCTTTTAAACCAAAAGTAGTTTTATTCAACAATAATGTTGAAAAAAACAAGATGTGTGTTTGGAACCGACCTTTTTTCCGATTAGGATTTCAACTAAAGTACGTTTAGTTTCCTAAGTCCCAAGTGCTCAATAAGATGAAGGAGAAAGTTGGAATGTTTTAAATGCTAAGTTTTAAAAGTAAGATGAACCTCGACTGCACGTCGTACAAGTAGTTTTCTACCTGAGCTTGACTAAAATTTACATCAACTTGGTTAGGAGGACTATCTTAGTAAATGATACTTCTGGATCCCGTAAAGAGATTTGTGGGACTCATTTGCTGATTAATTATCTTATTTAGTCTATCCTTATTCCAATAAGTTTATCTGCAACTAAAGATATCTAAAACAAAAGAAAATGTGTTTAATTCCTTATGCCTTAACACCAGGAGCAAATCGCTCTTACTTTGTCCGTTGTTATCATTTTCTTGTGTTTTTCTGTTTAACGGAGCGTAAGAATTCGTTCTCCTATTTATTTATTATGATCTTATCCGTACTTTTAATTGTTCTATATTTGCCAGTGTCTCAAAGTCCCAAAATTTTAAAAATTCCTTGGCAGAAGATGGCAAGTTCTTCCTACTTTAAATTAATGGTTAAATCCGGTTGCTGGTAAATCTGGTAAATTCAAGTCACCAATTGTGCCTGTTCCACACCGGAAAAAAAATTCTTCTGCAGAATATATCCTGTCTCAACATTTTCCGTTCCCCGGTTTAAATAAAGATAAACTTTAGTTTTAACTGCTTAGTTGTGGTATGGGGAGGGGTGGTCATCCGACATTTTTTCGTCAATTCTATAACTACTTTAATTTTAAGAATTTAATGATTAGATTCTATTTTTTATGCTTAAGTTCTCCTTTTCCTTGAATGCAAATAAATTAATATCTGTGTAAATCAAAAAAATTCTAATTAAACTATACCGCCAAAATTCTCATTTGTCCTTTTCCAACTTGTTGGGCCTTAACCATGTTACTTGCTGACAGTGCACCAAATTTAAGTTCATCCGTTTGGCCACTAGTGATTTCGAGTTCTTCTCCCGCCAAAAATCTAAGACTTGTACTGAAAACTATTCAAATGCATTTCTAACTTTTTGTAACCAAGCTATGGCTTTCCTAGTTTGTACAAGTTTGATTTCAATTTTAGTTACGAGGTAAATAGTTCCTTATGTTGTTTCAAAAATCAATTATCGATCGGTTTTTTAAAAGCTAAGTCATAAATAAGACCAAAGAAATGTGAATAAATATTATATGGTATGATGTGATAAACGAATTCAATAGTATGAAATATTTAGGAAAATAGCCAAAGTTTTGGAATCAAGAGAAGGAAAGCATC
>Ga0194135_10002597_pt1 | contig 10979 bp, 5 predicted proteins | sample LitLau_LLRF_2013_FD_134024 | JGI IMG/M metagenome (GOLD analysis project Ga0194135, IMG submission 134024) | Freshwater sediment microbial communities in response to fracking from North America - Little Laurel Run_MetaG_LLRF_2013 (version 2) | ecosystem: Environmental > Aquatic > Freshwater >... | reverse complement strand
TGAGGTATTTGAGAAGTTGACTCAAATTATTACATAAAGAAAGTGAAACACCAGTACAACAAGATGCTTTGAATGCAAATTTAAATGGATTTTATGGCATTTCTTTTAGCTACCCGTCGATAATTAAATTCCGGAGTTTACTAGATGGCGACATAATAATTTGATACTCGAACTTCTCAGTTCTTCGCGCAAAGCATTTAATTTAGGTCGCCATTTTTTGCACACCATAATTTCCAGAGACTAGACAAAACAATTTTGCAAATGGGTCTGATTAGATCATCATCATGATTAAGAATAGTTGCAAATTTGCTGACAAAAGTCGACGGATAGAGATGATAATAATGAGGAGACAATGAACGGATAAAGTTTGGGTCTAATGATCAAACCGTTGATAGGTTTTTCCGCAACAGATCATTGACTACTTCGCCCCCACCTTCTGCTAATGTTAATCCAGATGCTCAAAACATGTTGAAAATCATTATGACACTGCTGACAAAGCATCATGTCAGAAAAAGAGAATCCTATGGTCCTAAAGAAAACTGCAAACTTCTTAAATTATACTCTCTGTTTACTCCTCCGAGTTTCACAAGTCTTTTATGGCTTCTTCTTCTGAAGCAGTAGCAGAAGCAGCAGTTGAGGAACCAACCTCCACTGCTAGCACTACTGCTTTGTGTGTTTATTGACTATTCTCACATTTTACTGTTAAAATTATTATTATGCACATTTTACGCGTTTGACACCCGGACGATGGGATATGATATCAGCACTCTTTTTTGGTTTGAAATTTTGAGCTTGATGATGGAGGTAAACACGTTCAAAAAGCGTTTCTATATTCAGCGGTTGGTAACTTGCCATATCATCCTTCTTCTTAATAACGCATTGTGCGTCTTTGGTGTATACGGTTACACAGCACATCTTTGACTCTCTGTAACAATGTTTTATAGCTAGCAGGGAAAAACATACATAAACCACTTTTTTGTCAAGAGTCAAGAGTTTTAAGTAGTTGCATTTTCCATATATGGAGCGCTTTTATGCATACTCAGCCAAGGCAATCATTCATTCATCTAAAATCGCATTCCAACAAGCCAACCAACATCCATCTCTCTTCCTGTGGTCATTGCACACCTATTACTCAACGTTCTTGTGTGAGTGATTCTACTCAAAGTTATAAAAACTTAAGAAATCAAATTCTAAAAAGCATCTCTCATCGCATCTCAGAGTCAAGTATAATAGTAGTAGCAGTAACCAATAATAACATTATGTATTTTATAATATAATGGTCCATATATTTTAGACCAGCCCAGCTGCTGCTGCTGCTGAGATTGCAATAACGAAATTGATGATGATAGGTTCTTATGCTGTAACGAAATATAATATGCACGCATGGTGATGCTGATGCTGATCGGCTTGATGATAGCTGGAAGTCATAGGGTTTCGATCGGGAAAGATGATCTCCGTAAATCTAATACGCAGTTCGCTCCTGCTTTGAAAATCTAAAGTAATTATTACACGGTCATTTCAATCTCCGTCATCTTCATCATCCCATCTGGCAAATCGTGAGCTTTCAACATTCTAATCGACATGACTATAAACTTATACTTGAGTTGTTGCAAAATCCAAAGGCACAATGCACTAGCTTCTTCAGATATTTATCCGACTTGACTTGCTCCTTCTTCACAACCAGACTTAGACTTGGGCTTTCAACTGCTCTCTCTAGCTAGCTTCATAGTAGCAACTGTAACATGATATCATGTGCAATTTATCGTGGAAGAAGTAGAATGCAATTGCGGCAGGAATAATATTAATCGGGACGGTATGCAATGGAGGAATGTTTCTGCAGTAAGTTTCTCAGCGTGAGCAGAAAGCTACACACTGTATAGTTCACTCTTTTTTAACTCATTCACACACTCAGCAGCAGCATGAATGATGCCAGGAGCCAACATTTTCTTCGTGTTCTTCTTTTTTTTCACTTCACAAACTAGCCATTATAGCCTGATCTATCTTATACCCCTTTCTTGTCCAAAATCCTAATTCCGTTGTAGAATCCGCGTCTCTACTTACTTATCATTAGCATTGCGTTGTTTTGTTGACGACGACGTTGTTGCGTTTGGTTTGAATGTTTTGTTGAGTTGACTCTTTGACTGAGAAATGAATGTAGATGCTCATTAGGTGTACATGTACCGTATTAAATTTTGTAATCCAATAGGACCATTAAAGCAAAAGCAATGCAATCCTGATGTTTGATGTTTGATCCAATCTACACACCCTTGTATCTCTGCATGGAGCACACGTACACAATAACATTATACAGCGAGTTACACACCAAGACGATCAAGACGACTCGGAGTTGTGTATTATCATTAGAATGTACAAGTGGTTATTATAATGACTGTTGAGAATTTTTTCGGTCACTTGAAGAAAAACACAGGACCTGATTGAATAAATGGATGTGGCAATGACAATGAAAAGAGTTTTTTCGTCGTCTTCAGCCTTCTCTCTCAAAGCCTTCTACTATCGCAACATATTTACATGCCAGTTTGCGTTTGCACTGCACTGCAATTTGTGACTTGCCATTGTGAATTGTGAAGGAAACCAGCTTTAGATCAAGAATAGTCAAATGACTTTGCACAAATTTAACACTAGATAACAATGAGAGAAAGAAAAAAACTACGTTAGCTTACATGGCACCATGCATGTTTTAATGTGCATTCATAATAAATTATGCGTGTACCTTTGATTCTCAGCTCGTCGACACTTGCTAAAACAATAATGTGATGTGGTGGTTACTTACTTACTTACTTCACCACTTTACTACCGGCACCGGTCCCTAGAGCAGAGATCATCTTCATCTTCTTGATCATGAAAAAACAATGAATGTGAGTACGGGAAATGGTTGAATGCATCAGCAGGTAAGTAACCAGTTAACAATACGACTTTTGTCAAAAAGTGTTAATGACATCATAAATTTTATAGAAAGTACCTTGAAACTTACAGATAATAAAAAGGTTGCAAATGTAATTACTCTTTCGGTAAAGCACAAAAATCTACATCTCCGTGTTTTTACCAAAGCACGCGGCACGTTGAGTTTGCAACGACCCGTTTAGATTTTTCATCAAGTTTATGAATGCAATAAAGGAACGTTTATGTCTTGAAAAGTATTTCTTAATCTTGGTTAGATGAGCGAGTGGAATGGAATCTAAATTTTATTTCTTTTTTCACTCCACTTTTAAAATATTCAAGATGATGATTATGACGATGATGATGGGCTCATGCTGCTCTTAAAAATATGGATAATCAAGTCAGATTTGTCCGTGATAAACTGCAATAATGTCATAATAAAGTGGTTCTTGTAATTGTTGATTTTCAAATGAGAATCACATCACAAACAACGAGATTCACACCCAAACCAACTAACTTCATGACCAGCAACCACCATGAGAGAGTAAAAATGTTTGAGAGAATTTTGTTCATAGTTTGAATATTTAATCTGGTGCACTTACCATTTAGCTATGTAGACATGTACATACATTATAAGTTTGTGCAGAACATGACGGTGTTGTACAGTGCAGATCATCATGTATTGAGGAGGAGGAGGAACATGAACATCATCATCACCACTTTTGACACTACACAGAAAGTAAAGTCAGTAATCAGTTGAGTTGAAATAGATATGTGTAGTCAGTCAGTCAGGTGAAAAGACCATTGGTTGGGTTGAGAAAGAAGACGAAGATGAGAAGATGATGATGAGATGTTATCTTTCACCCAAGGAGCAAGCACACCAACGGCTTCAGAACCTGAAGGGGTTTAAACAACGTTTTTCTTCATCATCATATGCAAATGCATTATGTATTTGCTCGGAAGAGTCCAAGAGCAGTCAAAACACAAAATGCAAAACACCTAACCTAACCTATTTTTTAACGAGCCTTTTTACAAGCCTGGGTAAATTACAGGTAACATTAATACCAGGCCAGACTCTGATTGACACTTGGTTTGATTGATCATTCATTATAAATGCTTTTCAGATCACTTGCTTGTTCAAGTGGAATGAAGATTAAAATGAGAGCTTGGATATCTGTATAATTGGATATTGATGATGATGATGACGAAGAAGATGAATATCATCATCATTGAGATTTAGATGAAGAAGATTCTATATATGCTCATCATCAGTATCAGTGCGCATACCTAAATGGGTATGAGATTAACTGCTCAGGTATACAAATACAAACAAGATGCTGAAAATTGGATAGACTTGTAACAATCCACGGGAGAACGTATGCAAAAGTGGTGTTGTAGAAATAATCGCATTATTCGCATTCTTCTTATCACGAAAAATATTCACTTCATTTCATTCTAGTTTCTTTAAGCATCTTAATAGAAAGCAAATTTTTTACAATTCAAAGAAAATCCATAGATTCAACACTTGACGAAGAAATAGGTTGTTGGTGCCAATTTTTGTCCCCTTGCAAAGTGTTTTGGCGACAGTTGTACCGCTTGTCTTAAAAGCATGAAACTTTGTGTGGCTAGCTGGCTACCAATCGGCGGAAGAACAATGAAAGACGGGAATAATTTTATGAAAAGGTGAAACGTGTTTCACCCTAAACTAAATTGTGATGGACATCAATTGACTATTGTTATTGAAATGTGGAAAAGATTTATAGTCATGCCTTCAGAATGACGACGAAAAGTTTACGAATTGAAGATATTCATAAGCCTCTTATAAAATGATTAAAAATTAAAGAATGGTGGTATTTTATGCTGCAATTTTGTTATCACATTAAATCCTAACGATCTTGATAATATAATTAAATAATTACTGTAAAATCAGCACAAATAATTAACCTAAAGGTACCAATGTACTATTACCCTTTTCCTTAATTCGAGGAAAGTCGTTCAAACTGGGAAAAAATACAATACGCTTACAAACCCACACAATCGTGCCACGTGTAGAGGTTGATATTTATGACTGTATTTGACTGATATGAATACATCCCACAATCCAACAACTTTCTTACCAAAAAAATTCTCCAAAGTCCGATTAAGTTCAGAAACAACGAAAGACAGACACGGATGAGCGATCAGGACACGTGGATGAAATAAAGGGTGAGTAAAAAACATGTATAAAACTCATATCTCTGCGGAAATCAGTTTATACTAATATAACCTATAAAAATTCATACTTTGGTAATCTTTTTATGTCGAAAGTCGAAACATACTTATTTCTTCTCAAGTTTAAGAATCTATTCCTAAAGTTCGATGGGATATACCAAATACCCATCATGACCTGGTGGGTTCTTCTGAATATATTAGTACCAATTCAATTGCCAAAAATACGCAGGAAAGACGGAAATAGTATAGGATTTGAATCCAGCAGGACCGCCGACCGACCAAAGTCTCTTCCAGACGAATGTATTTCCATGGACTTTTTATTTCAGTAGGTTCACAAAGGTAAGATGGACGAAGGGAAAAAGTTGAATTGTTATATGAAACAGCAAGCAAGCCAGACATAGATTTCACATTGGGATGTATTCTGTTATTAATCCACTTATAGAAACCAAAAATTATAGTTTCCCAACCTTCCATACCGACTTGTTTCAGTTGTCGACAGGTAGTTTGATTTGTAAGCAGACGCCCTAGAATCCATCCTTTACAACGGTGGCTTGCTTGGCTTACGTTTTGAAAGAGCCAAGCTTGGAGTATCTAGGTCAGCGGCCCATAGGATATAATTGGTTGGTTGGTGTATCAGCATCAGCAGCGGTTCACAGGTTATGGTGTAAAAGTGTGTGTGTAGGTAATGTATGCAAGTAAGTAGTAAAAAACTGTTGGATTGTCCGATAAAAGTAGTAATTCCCTACAACTGTTTCTTACATAACGTAAAACTAATATTCTCCTGACTACCTTGCTTCATTCCTAGTTAGTAGGAAAAAGTATGAAAGTTGCTGGAAAAGTAAGTTTTGCGAGAACAAGAGAAGTTGGGAGGACTAGCGTAGCGTACTACTTTTGTGCATAATATATCTTCCATAGATGCTGATTGGACTGTCCGAGACGAGATGAAAACAAGAAATGGGAAAAATCAGTTCAGTTTGAAGCTGGATTGCTTTGCTGCTGAAAATGCGCAGTTGGGCGATAAAAATGTAGCGCACGTAATTATAACGTAATTGCATGTCTTTTGCTGGATACGCAAGGTAATCTAGACTACAATTTTATTAATGGAAATGTGTCAAAATCAATTTAGCCAGATGCTAGAAGATGGAATGAAATTTAAAGATTCTCACAATGCCCCGCCGACGTCTTGTGAAGAATCTCACATCAAAATATTAAGAGTTTCTTTTCTAGACTGGAGAGAGTTGAAGAAATGACAACATTTAGCTGTAAAGTATGGAACAAAGCACACTGCTTGCACTTTTTTCTCTTAAACTGTCATCCAAAATGCAGAAACAGGGGAGAGCAGACTAGAGTAAATCCTTCGAGGCTTTAAAGGAAATTGATCGCAAGCCATACAATCAAGAGAGATTTTGCTGTCCTCTTCAATCCAAAAGGAGTGAGTGCAGTGGCATACTTGTTAAGTAGCTACTACCTATTTTGTTCCATTCCTTGTTTTGCGACAGCAGGATTGCATTGCATTGCATAAGCAATAGGGATTGATATGATGTTGTCTTCATGAATTTGTTTTTATATTCTTGCAGACTTTATTACGTATGCTTTAACGCTTTTACTACTCCTCCATTGCATTGCATTGTCGTTGTGCTGGCTTTGCGATTGTATCTCTGTGTTGGGAGAACAAATACCAAATCTCCTTGGTTTTATTTTTGTGAGCAAATCCGCTCCATTTCCACTTTTTAATTAATGCACACATACTCCGCTTTTGAGTGTACTTTGTTTTTGTACTAACGGTTGGAAAGGCTAGGACAACTGACTGAAAGTTTTTTTTGGTGTTACACCAAAATTATGTGAGTTTGCATGAGCTTTCTCTTTACTACTTCAATCAATCGTTTTGCGAGACATCTAAACTATCATTATTATCAGTGCCGATGCCCGAATGATGCCAGTAGAAGAGACAAATAATCAGGGCATTACAGATAACACTTTGTAGGGATTGCGAATGGAAAGAAAATTATTAATTGAACTTCTTGTTGTTTTTGGTGTACCAATGAGTATTAAAAAATCTAGAATATAATTAAGGAAAGTTTAAAAATTGTTCCGTTTTAAATTGACTATTTTTAACCGTGTATTTATTTTCCTAATGAAAAATTGGTCCCACTAATCTACATGAGTTATAGAAATATTTATATCAATCCTTAACACTTAAGTGCTGTCGAACATCGCAAATCTACAACAATCATGTTGAAACAGATAAACACTTACTCTCAATACTTCTAAATCCTCCCTTGATACTACCGCCGCTTTACTCTGCCAAATCCTTTAGTTGCTTTAAGAAAATCCAGAGAGTCTCCCGAATCCAGCATCCTTTTCCTTACTTGCATGACTGCGCACTCACTCTATCTCATAACATTAGTTGAAAGGATGATGCGTAAGAGATTCAAAGGGAGCTTCAGGATTCAATGAACTTGTTCCGGAAAGTCCGGATAGTTCTTTTGTATATAATTCAAACCGTACTTTACCCAGCAATGCTTTAAACGAAGGTTATTCGCATAAATAATTCATGTTATGTATTTCAAAAAAAACTGTAATATTATGCTCCAACCACGGACAATTATTCCTGTTTTTCTTCATGGCTTGTCTGAAACAATGATAAGGTGAAGAAGTTATTGTTAAGCGTCTCAATGGAATCGTCTCATTTATGAATTTATTCTTCTACATTATGAAGATAGTCGACTGGTAGCCATAGGCAGTCGAAAAAGAATGCTTACTGGGCTGTTGAAAACTTGTACGAGCACTGGCTCTTTTGTATGATGTAATGGTCGTGTCTCGTTCAGGTCTTAAATGAAAACCGTTCTTACTTTTACCAAGAGTTCCTCACATGTCCATAAAATGATCCAAAAGAAGGTATGAGAAAGTTAGGAAAAGCTGATCTGTGTAGTAAAATGTGAACAAAGACGCATGACTTCGTACGAGATGCTCAGGTGATACATGCATATGATAGTGACGGACCGTCACTGACGTTAATGATGCACAAACAAAATTTCCTTCAACATACGCCGCAAGATAATTTTTTTTCTTATTCCATATTAATAAATTGCAAAAAGGGTTTGCTTCTGTGGTCAACCGTAAAAAAGGCCTAGAATATCGGTTTCAAATGAAAGTTTGTTTGAAGTAAAAGTAATTTTATTTGCACAAATATTAATAATTTTCACAAGGTTATTGTTCTTGTCTGTACTGCACGTGCTAAAAGCCTCATTTTAAAATAGTCCCCAAGATATATGTAATGAAAGTAGGAGAAAGGAAAAACATTTTCCCATTCTAGAAAAGTAATCTCCAACGACTTTATCATCATCATGAAATGAAAACATACCGTGGGTCCTTTCATTATGATGGTCGAATGAAATACTGAGACAATCTTTACTACTATGTCTCCATTCAGCTTACTGTTTAGCAAATCCTTACGTTTAAGCAAAAAAACATTTGCTCTGTTAGTGAACGAAGATGTTGCGAGTTGCGAATATAATGTTTGCAATAGAAATCTCGTCATTAAATCCACTTCGTATTAACTCTAGTTTAGTCTGTGCGGATCTACATAATGAAATGAGAAACATATTATCAAAAGCAGTCATTTTCATCAAAGATAAAATTAAGGTTGATGTAAAATAGCCTTTCAATCCTGCTGAATTTTATTAAAATTTTTAATAACAATTAAACAACCTAATAAATACATGTTTTCAACTTACAACAAAGCAATGAGTTTTATAGTAAGTAGTAACTTATTTGTACTTTAGCTGAGCTCATCTGCAATATATTCTTGTGACATTGACAAAAACAGCGAATTCTACAAGCAGACAGTTGGAATTCATACGCTTTTTTAAATCTTCACAAAGCAGATAGGGATAACTATAATGGAAATCATTAGAAGCCCTTTTGTTGTCCATGTCTACCTTCTTCATCATATAAGCAAAGCAACTACTCTTTTCTTTGAAATATTGAAGGCTAAAAAAGTCATAAGTATAAGTTCCCCATATTATTCCAGTCGTTTGCATTTATAATTTAAAGTTCATAAACCATCTGTGGTTTGGCATAGCAGGATATTTCATACCATAAAAAAGCTTGCTCAAGCCAAACTGAAGCTTAATCTTTTGCCTACTTAACATGTTTTTACCATCGTCCAAATAATTTTTTTTTATAAAGTAAATGTTGAATCTCTGAAAGGACAAAGTTGAAAGTAATGCATAATGTACCAAATATTAGACTTTATATTATTTTGTTTGCCATTCCTACCCCGATATTTCTTTTGCTACTTTTTATCTTGGGCCCATCTATTAATCCTTGTAACATCTGATGTCACCATTCATCACTATCTTCCTGCTATTAGCCATTGCATACATAAGCAAGGAGAATACCTAAAAAATGTGAATAAAAGGAAAGCATAAGGAAAGTCAGCAAAATGGCACGGCAAGCCGGGTGAGCGCTGACCTTATCGTTAAAACGTTACATCCTTCATCCTATATTGTTATGTAATGTGTAAGAAGATACCATCTAATAGTTATTTACGTTCGTTCACTTTTTCAACTTAACTAGACTTTATTTTTTGCTATCTGCTATGCATATAAATAAAAGTGCCCCAAGGAAAAGTTACCTTTTTGCATCTTTTTCATTATAGGGGACGAGAAGAACCCCGTTTGAGATTGTGCTGAGGACAAAAGAATGATAGAAAATTGTTTCCATCATATTCCATATTCCAGCTATGAAATTTAGTTCATCCAAACAACTGTGCTTTCACTTTCCCATTATGTGACAAATGGGATTTTTTAGCTTAAGGTCATCTGTTTCTTTTTTGTTGTTTGGATGACGCAATTCAAATTTCTATTTTCTATTTTAATATCCACATGAATGTAGATAATGCGTATTCACATAAGGAAACAAAGTAGTCGGGAGAAATTTGGCCGTAAAAATAGTTTGGCGGCTTACAATCAGAATATCAAAATATCGAAATATCAAGAATACTATACTATGCTGGGCAAATGCATAGCCATGTCCTATTGACAATCTTACATCCAATCAGGCATAAAATATCTTTTAATTTTTACTACGCAAAATAAAAATTGGGATTTACTATTGAAACGAAATATAGTCGAAAATCCTGAAAACAGTTATAACTATTAAATAAAAAAGCGGATCGAGATTTTTTCTGTCATTCTGAAACCAACTGCTGGTGAATATTTCATAGCCGTAGGTATATTTCTTGCTCCACATCCACAAGTCAGAAGTGGTGTTATTTAGTTCATCAGGTTTGAATGCAATGTTTAACGCTTTTTGAAATAAAGCTGGCGAAAACCTGCGTGTGTTATCTTATCATATAATATTTTTTGCTCTACTTACACCATACGAAGACAGTTTGTTCCTCACAGCAAATAACCTCTTTGTCATCTTGATTTCACATTACGTACGACATTTATGAACTAGTACTGCTGTTCACTAGCTTGCAATTTGATGTTTTAAAAGATATCTTTCTGACTTCATCGTGCCCCACGGTGAAACGGCTTTTAGGAATGGGTGTGCATGTGTATGTGTTTATGTGCCTACATATAATATGCAATGAATCTACTTTCATTTATTTTATAAACCATTTGCAAACTTTAATACGTAAATGCACAAAAACAAAGGATATTACCACCACCATCAATGTAGCAATGCATATAGGCGGAGAATAAATGGGAAACAATTTTTTCTCCATTTCCTTTGCACTCCTTTTTTACTGCTATGTGCCACATTTTATATTATATTCTTCTGAATTTGCAACTCATTCATCTCTCTGCAGGCTGACACATTTTATGTCATTTCGCTATCCCTTCAATTCTCCATCTCTC
>Ga0194135_10002596_pt1 | contig 10979 bp, 8 predicted proteins | sample LitLau_LLRF_2013_FD_134024 | JGI IMG/M metagenome (GOLD analysis project Ga0194135, IMG submission 134024) | Freshwater sediment microbial communities in response to fracking from North America - Little Laurel Run_MetaG_LLRF_2013 (version 2) | ecosystem: Environmental > Aquatic > Freshwater >... | reverse complement strand
TTGGGACTCAAGAAGACACGCATCATCCTGTGCATCTCTCACGCTGCTCTCACAACACAGACCGCCTACATTACATTCTATGCAACACTTACTTTTATCACCACCAGTGCAGTGTGTGACTGTTGCGTGGCTGTCGAGCTGTATTTTTAGAGAGTGAAAGTATTTACATCTTCACCTTTACTCTTAATAATCCCAACAACAAGTTTCAAATTCACTGAATTCTTCACTGAATTCTTCTTCTGATTCATTTTATGTTCTTCGAGAGGGAGAGTCTCTGAAAAAAGCCAGACATTCAAGGATCATTTTGGAACTCGCAGCATGAACAAAGTGAGCGATACAACTTTCCTTACATATAGAGTGAGTTCCTCCACCACCGCCACCACCAAAAACACAAATAAACATCCGATTTTCGGAACTCGCTTATTGACAATTTAATTAGGGGAGTGAGATTTCAAATTTAAAGTGTAGACGTGGATAGTTTCGACGTGGACAAGGAATAAGGAGAAGGAAAGAATAAGGTTTAGAAAGGGAAGGTCGGGGCTGCTGCAATAACTGTTGTTTCAAATAAACTTGTGATTTATAGTGGAATTGTGGTGGACGACTTGTGGTGACGTGAATCTTCTTGAGAAATTCGACGGTCGACGAGTGTTGTTTGGATTTAGAAAGCAAGGAGACGAGGGGACGATAACGGCGACGGCGACAACGACCACGACGACGGAACGAGGTTGGGGATTCGGATTTGGTGGGGGTATGCACGAGCGAAGTGGGGTCAGAATGGCAGATAAGCGACGGTATTTCGAAAGGGATTCTAGAGAGAAGGAAGCAGCGAATTCAGGAAGTGAAGCAAGTCGACAATCGAAAGGAGATGATGATCCGCCCAATTCGAGGTTGTTTATTTTATGTGGCAGAAATGTTTCCGAAGATGAGCTAAGGGAATCGTTCGACAAGTTTGGATCTATTAAGGAGCTTTGGATTGTTAAAGATAAAGTGTCGCAGGAATCCAAAGGTAAGTTAATTGTAAAATTAATGTCATCACACGTACAGGATATCAGAAGCGTTTTCAGGAATTCTGGAATTCAAGAATTGGTGTTTTAAAAATAATATTTGATAGGTCAGTCAGTCTTTGATAAGTTACTCTAATGATACCAAAAATATCTTTCGGTGCTTTCGTCCCTCACCTGGAAATTAATTTTAACCTGCTCAGATTCGGAAGTTTGATAAGCAATCAAAGCAATGAATTCATAGCATAGTTTTGGTTTGAACTGTAAACTTAAGTTTATTGAATTATCATTTTAAATTGTCATTTTTGTTACGCAGTAAGTGCAAGTGAGAATGTGATACTTTTCAGACATTCACAGGCACCAGTGAAGTGACTAGTGATAGGGATAGGCTATGCTATAAATTACCACTTAAGATGAAGTTGTTAGATAAAAAGAGTTATTTATTATGTATAGACAGGTGAAGACGGACAGACAAAAAAATTGATAATTTTTTGTTGCGAAACTCCCAATTTTGTCCATAAACTCTCGAGAAGTCTCGATGATAGATTGTCAAGAAAATTATTACGAAAGTTTCACTTAGCAAGTGCATATAATAATGGGACATAAAAACTGTGAGACTCGCTTCGGTAGTCGTAATGTAGAATTTAAACAATTAAAACATTAAAGAGTAAAAGATAACCGGATGTTTCCCTTAAATCTGTAAATTGAATGAAAATTCCGTTAATGGCATTAGTATTCTTTTTCTTTTGGATCGTAATCTTTTCTCAGTTTCCGCTTGGGTCATTTGCCATTTTTAGGATAGCTTAGTTCATCATATCACCATCATATCATGCCTTGTTAATTTTCTAAAAGGGGTGTCTAATTGAAATAAGAGAATTATTTATGACCACACTTTCATGTAAATAGTAAAATAGTGTACAGAGTACTGCAGAGCACAATTGTGCATCATGTCTTCATGTTCATGTCTTTAAATAATACAAATAATATCATGACGAGTGAATGTAGTCAGCGAGCCAGACCGGATGTATTAGAATAATAATAATAATAATCGTACACGGCTGCTAGTTGTATGCATCTGTTGTCTCATTGTCCTTTTCGTAGTTGCAGTGCATTCTTTATTGCATTTGGCCGTCTTGATATTTATGTTGATGCTATTTTTACATCAAGAAAGGAGTTCCTCTGAAGTCTAAAGTAATTGCAGGCTGAGGTGCGAGGCAGTGGTATGATATTGGTAGTTAATATATTAAGTATTCATTCAATGAATGACTATATAGCGTTACTTTCACTTCATCCCTTTTTGCTTCTTCATGGCTGATATATAAGAGTCTATTTCTTGCACTGTCCTACAAATAATCCACAGTTAAAATTGGGTTTTATAACCAACGTCGGTCGAAAAGGATACATAATATGTGAATTTGCCAGTTAGCTTATGCAATGCAATAACTTTTACAAGAAATCAGGAAGACTTATGGCTGCATATAGCGATATAGCGGATGTTGTTGTTACTTTTTGAAACAAGATCCTGTACTTATAAACTAAACAAAAGTATGTATAGTCGTAAGTTCTCAAGTTGCATTTTCGTTAGACCAACTGGGAATAATATGGGCAAGCAAAAGTACTGTCAGTGGTAGTAAGCTATAAATTAGTAATCAAGTTCCTGCTGGGAATGAGAAATGTTACATGCATCATTTATGAAGCCAACATCTTCATCTCTCTCTCTCTCTACCACTATCTGAATGTAAGTTACTGTTATGTAACATGCAGAGTACAAAATAGTACAAATTCTTTGGACTTATTTCCTCTATTTTGTTAAAAGCTTGGCTGAGTTATATATTCAACTGTCTAATTTAATTGAGGGAAACCGGATAGAATGGTAACTTGAAGTTCTACATGTGTTTTGTGCTTTTTAGGGGTGGCGTACATAAAGTATGCGAAGACTTCTGAAGCGGCAGTGGCCATGGAGGAGATGAACGGGAAATTTATAGGGAACAATGCCAAGTCACTAAAGGTGCTGATAGCCAGTAGTCGGGAACAAGGGAGTAAGCGAGAGGTCAATGAAGAAGAGAGACTCCTTAGACTGTTCATAATTGTCCCTAAGTCGATGGCTGAAGCGGATCTTCGCGAGCATTTTGCTCAGTTTGGAGACATCGAACATTGTAATGTCGTCAGAGATCGGAATACCAAAGAGAGCAAAGGATATGCTTATGTCAAATTTTATAGGTAAAATGCGAATTTTGATGTCCCATTTTTCCAATATTTCTCTAAAATATGTTGACCAATCTCATCTAAATCAATAAACGTTTTTTAGAATATCACATGCTGCAAAAGCTTATGAAGGTTGTGATAGAACATTTAAGCCTGTGTTTGCTGATCCACGTCCTCAGAAACCTTTAGCTGGAGAGGACCGCTACAGTAGTGCTCATGGATCCACAACAGGGCCATGTAAGTGCCAATTCATGTTGTTTGATTTCTTCTGGTTTTTTCTTAGTCCACGCAGCTACTGTTAGAGATTTATAGAAAAAGTTAAGCTCCTTCAATTTTGCGATTAAAAGATAGCATCTCCTCGGACTAACCCGGTGGTGGTATTCTGAGCATAAAACTGAGTGTTTCCTATTTCCGTCCTTAATAAAATAACACAACAAACAGATACCGAGGAGATCAAGAAAGATTCTGCAAAGTGATCTACGTCACTGACTTTTATTACTATAGTTGTTCAGTTGGCAGTACTGCCTGGTCGTAGTCGGATGGATGGACGGGTGGGTACCGTCGTTGCGTGAAGGAAGTAGAATTTATTTGTTGCAAGACACAGTATAACCAGACTTTAAAATGAAACACTTTTTATGTTTTTGTTTGATGAATCTTCTGTTCTTTTTAAATTAATACCTACTATCATCATTATCTACTGTCTGTCTGTGTTTACTCTGCTAAGATGATTTTATTTTATTGAACTAGGTATAGTGTGCCCAAAGCCTTTGATTTGACTTCGTTTTACCATTTTGTTCCTTTTGTTTCCTCTCTTCAATAGAAATTGCGAATACTTTTGTTAGCTTCCATGTGTTTCATGATATCTAACGTATTAAAAATTTGCAGATGACATGCACGAGTATCCTGTTGAACATTCTTACCAAGGAATGATGAACCATGGTCATCAACACGCCTTGCCACCTCCTCACCCTGTTGAACCAGCTCCTTCAAGACTTAGCATAATTACTCACGGTAGTCTGAATCAGGACCAGTTATGGAGACTTTGTGACTTTTTTCCTGGTCTGGATTACTGCAACGTTAGACATGACCAAAAGAGCAGGCAATGCTTCGCTACAGTTGTTTATAATTCTCCTCAAGCAGCAGCTTATGCTAAAGAAAAACTGCATGGGTTCGAATACCCTCCAGGTCATAGGTTAATAGTGAAGTTTGAAGCCGTTCAAGATGCAAATATGCGCTCTGGTATGCTAATTAATCAATATCACACGTTTTAGATGTATTGGCAGGAACCACAAAGTTGATTTATTTTTCAGGTGGATCCGGACTTTTAGGTCCTCCAACTGGAAGTGGAAGATATGGAATGTCAGGAGGGAACATGAATGGCGGATCTAGTGCCCCAGCCTTACCTTGTCCACCTCTAGTTGGCCGAGGTGGCAGTGCCATTCCTCCAGATTTGGCTACTCTGGCTGAAACGATAGCTCAAGCAACGTCCATTATTCAAGCAGCCGGTCTCAATGCCGCTGCAGCCTCTCATCATCCCCACAGTCAGACCGGAGAGTCTTATGACCCATCCTATTGCTCTGTTAAGCTCCCGTCCCCTCAGCCATTGGCTCCCATTGACTCTCCAGTCCTTGAAAGGTTCGTCGGATTTAAATGATGTGTGCTGAGTAGTCTCCTTTACGAATTTAACTTCTTGTAGGTTGTTTGTTGTGTGCCATCCAAGTCCTCCCCCTCTGTACGCACTGAAAGATATTTTTGGTCGTTTTGGGAATCTGATTGATATTTTCATGCTCAACGGTAAAAATTTCGGATATGCCAAATACGCCGCCAAGAGCTCTGCAGATGACGCCAGAAATGTATGCTTAAAAAATATGAATGCAACGTTTTTAAATTATTTAGTTACGAGGTATTTATAAAAAATTACAGACACTTCATGGACAAGAAATCTGTGGAATGAGGCTGAAAGTGTTCCCTGCAGAGCCTCAAGAACAGAAAGGAGGTTCTGGGGGTAGCCCTTCACCAGGAAGTGGTCCTAGTGACCAAAAATGTAAGCGCCCCAAACTGGAATGTGATGACCAATTTCTGTAGGAAGCTCCTGTTAATGAGCTCATTAAACCCCGAAAAGAGTTCTTCCCCTTTCTCAGGTAAATCATTACAAATTATATTTTAATGTTTGTCTGTCCTATTTTAAGGATGATAGCGAGTGAAGTATAGATGGTCAGAATGAGTCTTGCATGATGGATCCAGATCATCCACACTTCAGTCTACTCTCACAGAATTCTAATTTTGGAGAAGATATACCCTAAGCCGCCTCGTCTTTCTCTCAGCTGCTGTGAAAATCATTAACGATTCCTCTCGAGGATTTTACAATACGAAATAATTCTTTAGAAAAAGCCGCTGATATTTTCGAGTTCATAAGTACAGTTAGAAATTTTATCTTTCCCACAAGTTCATAAAAACAGAAGTGCAATATCAAGAGGCAGGATTCCTCTTTTTGATAACTTGTAAAACGATTCAGATAAGTGAATAAGTGCCTTAAGAAAAAGCGATTTTGTGTATTCGGACGCAGAATATATTGCACTAGAAAGATGTCTGATATCTTTAGACTTGAAAGGTTGTGAAGGTAAAGAAGCAGTACGCCCAGTATTCCAGAGTAATTGTGTTCGTTTTATAATTGATAAGATTCTATAAGAGTCAACCCATGAAATCGTATATACATAAATAATATTTTAAACTACCTCAGAACGGCCCGTTAAATTATGTGCTAAAAGTATAAAAAAATTCGTAAGGTTTGAATTGCGATTCTGGGAGGCTTGTGCAAAATTAGCTTTCTTAAATACGAAATACGCTCTCAGAGTGTATATGCCAGTAACTACTACTTAACAAGAGTGCTAAGCAGTAACTGTAGTTTGCTACATGAGTGAATGGGTTATGAAATTAATTTTGGTTAATTGAATGTGTATATGAGCGAAATATTTTTTTTACGAACTACGTTACAGTCATAGATATTAGATATTGTTAACTACAATTCCAAGTCAATGCAAGAGGCCTCGATGCACATCAGTTGTAAAAAGTATTCATATCCGATTCTTTTTTATCTCTAGATCGATGTGGGAGACAAATGACTTGAAAATCACATCGGCTTGTCTCCTCTTGCTCCTATTGAACTCCCTGCTTTAATTTCTCAACTTTTGCCTGTAATTACTATCACCTTGCCTGTCCTTCTTCATCCAAACTCTTATGGAGTTTAAAATCTCAACCTATCTTTATTTCATCCCAAGCCATTCCGAACTTACACAAGAACAACGAGAACAACGAGAACGAATTAAAGACGGGACTGGGATCGGACCCTACTACTCTAACAACCACTACTGCTACAACTATTACTGCTACACTCTACGGAATTGTTTTATAGTTGAAAACTAAAAGAGTTGACTAAAGGACTTAACGAGACCATCAAGAGAAAAACCTTAAGAATACGAAATTAAATACGTGAAGTACATTTCATTGATATCGAGATCAAAGGACCCCATGTAAATAGAGTAGCAATATGGTTTGTGATTGATGAAATAAGTCCCTTTGGAATTTGTCGACTTTTACTGAATATAGGCTTTAGTTACTCTTCACAAAATAACGTTAGAGTTGTTTAGCCGGGCAAAAATAGTAACTGCTATAAGTGGTTCTCAAAAACAATTCAGAGGAGTTGTCTTAAAATTTTTGGAAATAAGAGGAGCTTTATGAGACTTGCACTTTTATCGAGCAAATGTTCGAAAAAAGTGCTTTAAAATCACCCATCGAATCATTTCCTTCCATTGTGGACTCAATTTTCAGGCGTAGATTCAAATGTGCACATTCAATTAGTTAACAGTAAAGTAAGTAGTTGAGACTTTCATGTTGAGATTTATGTTAAAATGTTAAAAATATAGTAGATAGAGGTAGCACAAAAAATAAAATTTATTATGTCGTCACAACGTAAAGAATTCAGTGTACCTGTTGGTCGGCTGAACGACGTACTTTAGAAAATCAAATTATGATAGGAACATTCGTAGCATACAGAAAGATTTACTTACTGATGATAAATAATACCTACAAAATGATTTTGATAACTTCACAGCAAGTAGGTATGTAAAAGTTGAAGTGAAACTTTCACGAAAATGCACAGATTTATTTTACTTACTTTATTTTAAAAAAGTATATGGAGCAAAAAGTGACTGTAGAAATATGTAGCATGACAATATATAAACAATTATTAGACCTTAATTTCTTTTACACATTGATTGAAAATGTGATTATTGCATCAAAGGTGGATATTAGTTTAAGGAAATGACGAGAATTTGCTGAAGTAACGAGTTTTCATGGACGTATTGCGACACATACCTGTACAGAGAAACTTCAGAGAAAATGATAATTTTAGTATGAAAACGTGTTATTTTCATTGATATTAGCATATTTTATAACATGAATTTGTCACTATCTCGTTAAAGAATATCAGTGCGCAATTACCGACATAGAATGTGAACTTGTTGAAATATTACTAAATTTAATCACATTATTTTGAAAGTGAAACTAGAGTACAGATCAGATAATCGTCTTTGGTGCAGGAACTTTTGTAATTCATTTTATTTGTAGTCACTGTGGGGTACCTACAACAATTATACTTTAGATATGAAAGATTTCACGTGTACTATATACAAGTGTTGTGTAAGTTAGACTAAATGGGACAAATTATTGGAGTGGGATTTGTTTCTGACTTAATCACACTGAATTTTTGCATGAGGTATGTAAAGGAACACGTCTAAGAATATAAATCAATCCCCTAAATATTAATTATGACAGGACAACTTGGCTTGGTGCGTCATGTCTAAGAACTTCACTTATCGAACTAACAACATTGAACTGTTACAATTACCTTACAACAATTACCTTACATTGACAACCATAAAGGTGATGAGATGTGTACTCGAACAAACAATTTAGAAGAAAGTAATGATAGAGAAGGACGGTAGTTAGTACGAACGAAGTATCCAAAACATTTACTTATTGAACTGGCTAATTTGTTGATCAATTAAAGATTCGATTCTTGTGCAACGATAACTTACAGAACGGATAACAAACTTCTTCCCGTTACATAAGGACATTTTTTTATTCAATTCAAGAGTTAACTTCCAATTTCAGTCTTATCACACGTATATTACGTCGTATGAAAAGAATGCTCAATAAACTCATTAGTCATTCCATTAAAGTAATATAATCATGCAGATATACATATTTTAAAAATACTCCAGAATAAAACAGAAATTTATATGAACTTCGGTTTTCTTATCTGCTGCTTCTGAAACTTGTTGCCACAAAATAATACGATGAGTAATACACAATAAATGATGTCATTTTTAGTTTAACCAGAGGTTGAGAAATATTTGAAGGATGAAGTTTGCAAAAATCCCGTGAGGGATCAAAACATGAGTACAACATTTTTAATAATTGTTTGTTCAGTGACACAGTCCAAGTGTCAAACCAATAATTGTCAAGAGTTCACACGTCAAGTGCAATAGTTAGTGAGTAGGTACTTAGGTTATATTGTGTTCGCGTAATATTCGCGTGGTATTAAGGATTTGTCAACTTATAGACTAGAGTAGGTAATTGTTATAAATACAATTATTCTGAAAGATGATTTATGTATGTACAGTTTGTAATAATGAATAATAATGATGATGATATGAAATCAAGTGTTTTTATTAATCCCATCTATTTTGCATATAAATGCACGGAAAAAGCTACTAAAACATTCGTCACAACGACAGCTTTACTAACTATGTCGCTTAGAACGGATACACCATAGTTAATCTTATTACATGTGCCATACTAATTTTGTCACTTCATCTGGCTTCGTTTTGCTCCGTTTGAGCACTCCGACATGTTGAAGTTCTGCCACAGCTTGACGAAACCTTATCCTGCAGCAAATCGACAATCCATTGATAACTATTTAGACATTCACATTAGCTCGATCATTGAAATCTCACATACAAGTAAATATCCGTTGAATCATGATTCTTAGTTTTGCCAGTGGATTTTCTACTTTTATTAGCAGCTACATGATCCGTCTCAATAATGGAAGAAAAACTCTGAAAGTGAAAAACGACGGATTAACTCACTGCAATTTAATATAAGTTTACAATTATGAAATCAGAATATGTTTACCTGATAAATGATGTTTAAGTTAACTTTTTTGGACACTTGTTCCATTAAAATTTTATAGACAATGCTTACGTCAGGTAAGTTTTCGTGCACTGAATGATCTGGAGTGTCTTTGCAACAAACACACTAAAACAAAAGGATTGTGCATAATTCATATTAAATGTCACATTTGTCAATCATGCAAAAAGTTCAGTTAAACATTACGTTGAGAATCTTTCCAGGCATTTTCAGATTGTGAGAAATGAGCAGCTCCGGGGAAGGGGATAGTAAACTTTTGATCATTTGAAGATTCTCGTAAACAAATATCTGTTGAAAATATTACTCTTGTGATTTGTACATCTAACATAGTAATTTAAAGTTGAACTTACCTTTGAATTCTGAAGATTTTTTAACGGTTTCAGGATTTTTTTAACTTGCTTGTGAAAGAAATCACAAAATTCAGCTTTAAAAGCCGCAAACTTGGGGGATTCCTCGTTATTTTTGGCAATTGATTCTAACAGCGTCTAGAATACAGGTGACAGGACGGTTGGTATAAATAGGATAATTGTCGGCCGGTAATGTTTTGTAAATACCTTTTTCAAATCTTCTTTAGTCATTTTTGCCTGCAGGCGAGGAGATTTATTGATTGGACTCGCAGGATTTTTTATGCCACTGGATATATCGGATTCCAATTCTTTTAGTTTTTTCCCAAAGTCATATAGCTGCGCAATAAATGCTTCGATGTCCTTTTCAACACCAGGCTGGTTACGATTGGTGCGTTTAAGATCATTTGCAATATAAACTAAAAAATAATAACGTTAAAATTTAAGCGATTGACAACAGAGACAAAAAACAGCCCACCTTTTTCACCATAGTCATAAACTTCATCTAGCAAATTTTCAACTCCGACTTTTCGTAGTTTTTGAATTCGAGTAAAAGTTCTCTCCCATCTGCTGACAGATTCATCCAGACTTTCAAAATATTCGCCAGATCCGCAAGCTACATACAATTCCGCAAACTGAAAAACAAATGTAATTTCTCAATTCAATGCTGTTATTTTACGTTAATGATTTAACTGACTCACAGTTACAGGTGAATTAGATAGATGATTTTCTGTCGCATGAAGGATATGTAGCATGAGTAGCCATTGTTGAAACTCTTTGTAACTGTCATCAATACGGTCCTATAATCAATACACTTGTTTAAGCTTACGCTTACAAGATGGTAGAGCTTTAGTGAGCAACTTATTACGTGATAATTAGACAGCGTATTTAATGGCTTTCCTTTGCGACTATATTGGCTGGTTGTAAGTGAATTAAATGATGCTTTCAAGATATCAAGCGTCCATTTGCTTTTTTCAGCATTACATGTACAGAAAACAGATTCTGGAGTCCGAAAATGATCTAATATACATATCTAAAAACAAACTGTGTTGTAGTTGCCATTCGATGAGATATGCTTCAATTGGATGTTGTGTAATTGTAAATATACCAAACCTGATATGACTGTAGGAATCTAGGGATTGAAAAGTGTTGGTTTATCATATAAGACTTCAAAAATCTTACAATAGAAGGACTTAGTTTGAAGGGGACGTCAGGATCT
>Ga0194135_10002595_pt1 | contig 10980 bp, 7 predicted proteins | sample LitLau_LLRF_2013_FD_134024 | JGI IMG/M metagenome (GOLD analysis project Ga0194135, IMG submission 134024) | Freshwater sediment microbial communities in response to fracking from North America - Little Laurel Run_MetaG_LLRF_2013 (version 2) | ecosystem: Environmental > Aquatic > Freshwater >... | reverse complement strand
TGAGTACTTTATTGTGACTTACTGTTGACTGTGAGTTTAGTTAGAAGACTGGCCGTATATACCTATGCACTCTGACAGCATCGTCATTAAATATTATGCCTTCTGAAGGACATACGCCTCTTACTCTCGTATTGGGTTACGTTGAAGTACTGTCCTGCATTTTCAATGAGAAGTCGAGGACCCTCGTTAAAATTGTGTACAGGGCTGGAGATACGTATACGTACGTGTATATATCGCACTTTGATAAAATGAAATGGAATCGCACTATAGCCATTGCATAACTCATTAGAATACATGCAGTTGGTTGTGTGTGTTACGTCTCCTCCTTCTTCTTCTTCTTCTACTGGTGACAATGCAAAGAAGTTTGTGAAATATTGCATAAGGAAATGTATCCATTAGATTTGAACATGCCATTCTAACAAGAGAAGAAAGCAGCAGGAGACAAATGACATGGTGGTATAAATGTTAAACGTACAAGCACAACACATACAAACAGACTTTCTTAAAGGCCTCCCTCTGTCATACACGTACGTGTATATCTGCATATATATATTATGTACACATATTCTTCGTCCCTGTGTATGTGAAGATGAATTTGACTGCCGTGCAGCAAGAACACACTCTCCTCATTTGTTTTTCGTTGTGGGTGGCTCAACCAGATTAATAATGAAATATTCCAACTTTCATTCATGAGCGAGGAGCAGATGGTTATCTCAGTACAATTAATGACTCGCCGGGGTCCTATGTGTGTGTGTGTGCAAGGTTTTGCTATTTGTAATTATTCAATGGATTCGTATCCTGAATGGTAGTTTTGCAGTTTTGTACTGTTTTATACGTGAGTTGTGCTTTCACCGAGAAAGACAGGAAACAACAGGACTGCTATCATTCAATCTCATTTTTCAATAAATGTCTAGACGGCACTTAAAGTAATTTCATGGCTTTTTACTCTACCTAAAAGTGATGTTGACTTGCCATTATAGAACTCGCAGTTATTTACTCGTGGAGGGTTTCAGTAATTTTCATATTTCATACGAAAAAGTGCATTACGACGGGGAAACACAGTTACATTTTGAGGTAACTCGATTGGCACATGGAAATTGGCTTAGTTTCTGCAAAAAGAGTACAAAGTACAATTCGTGGAATTCTTTTTCTGCATATTACGTGTAGAGGTCTGATTGACACTGATTACTTCTTGAGAACATTTTTCGAAGATATGAATCTTTCATGTGCATTGCTGACGTGAATGTCAATCAGATTGATGTTTTAAATATACCTCGGCGGCGGTTTCTCTATAAAAAGAAAGGGAATGCCAATCTTGAACTACAAAAGAAGAAAGTAACTTTCCAAACTTTTTTCTTTCTGCTCTGAATCTCTTCTTTTCTCCACGCTACATTGCAGCTCAGCAGCAGCATATCAACCGCCTAGCTATATGTAATATATAAATATAAATGTACATGTAAGCCTGCCTCCTTCTAAGACTTCCTATACATTGAAACACGGTTACTTTTGAGCAAGTAGGCCACACACACACACACTCGGGTGGGAATAGGTAATAATAATCTTCCTCCCCGACCAAATGAAGAAAAGAATAAGAGTAATTGTATTTATTTATTTCTTTCCCCATGGTTGAAGACGTATTTCCAGTGGAAATCAAATAAATTGATGATGATGATAATGTGGATGTTGATTATCGGCGTATGGACTTTCAATATTTCTTCCTGTGCCTGTTTTTTACAGAGAGATGAAGACTCAGTCGGCGGAGGAGGCGGAGACCCTGAGACTGATGAAGTAGATAATAACATAACGCGAAGCAGCCTCAGCCTCGTTCCTTCGACGGATGATGACGGGGAGAAAATAAGATGTGTAGCGGAGAACCCGTGGGTGCCTCGGAGCACTGTCGAAGACTCCTGGGTCCTTCATGTCGTCTGTAAGGCAACCATAAATCTCACTACAAAAAGAGTTTCCAATTTACCAATTCATCTTGTCTCTCCCTACCTGCTACTACTACTGCCCCGCTCATCCCACTACTATCCTACAGACACACTTTCTCCCCAGCATATCATTCTATTATGAAGTGCACCATACATGTATATTATTGTATATAGGGAGGCTCACACACACATACACACGCTGTCGAGAGACACGGGAAATAAGTGACATGATAAAGAGGCACAATCAGGGAAAGTCTTTGCCATCGTTTCACCAGATGTACCTTATTGCATTGTTCAAGTGAAACCTGAGATTTGTTGGGGAGGCAATGTGTATATAGGAGGACTGAAGATGAGATAAATATATAACTCTCTGTCTGTTGTTTGTGTGGTAGTTTGTTATTAGCCTTCTGCGAGTCTTCGCGTAGTCTCTCCTAAGTCAGTTTTGTGTGTGGGATGAAGTAGTAGGAACTACAATAGTAGGAAGTGTTCCTATGTGCCACTTTTACTCACTCAGTTGGCTCTTTTCATCCTAATGATCATCATGGCCTTGTTTTCCTCTTCGTTCCTGTTTATCCACCCGTGAGATGTCCAACAATCTTTCGATTCACCACAACATTTCTTCTACCTTTGCACAAAAACATTTTTTCCTCTCGTTTATTGTTTAAAGAACTGGAATGCCTAAATCTAAATCGTCGTTCCTGAGTACATGACAAGACTGGATAACACAAATTCTTGTTATGTAATTTTGGAATGACTTATTACGGCTCCAATCTTGCCTTTATATTGTCTTTTGCATTGTGGCAAATCTCATTAGACTGTCTTATGGTTTTTCTTACATGGGTCATCAGCATGAAATTTTGTTTATGACAGCAGTATTAAATATCGCTCAGTTTTAACTTAACATATAGTTAATCTTCTTTACGTAAGCTACTACATCAACGTCAACGTGAGCCTAAAAATAGTTCCTTTGTCTGTTGCAAAACATAGCAGGTTCATCCTGTTTAACCTCCTCCCACAACCAAATACCAGTCCTCTGATAAGAATAATCACTTCCATCGCATTTCAAGTTGCTTAGCTTTAAATAAAAGCCATGTACACGATGTGCACAATCTTGTGTTTTAGATCCACCTGTACCAGTGCTCAAATTGGGGACGCCATTGTTCAAAGACGGAATAAAAGAAGGAGATGACGTGTACTTTGAATGCCATCTCAAATCCAATCCTTCTACTCACAAGTTAACGTGGATGCTCAATGTAAGTATATAGACACTAATGCTTTCTCCCAAAGAACGATGCATACATGCTCAGTTGCATAGATCGTGTATACAAGCTAGTTTAGTGAGTGTGCATGTGAACAAGAGTTTGTCTATACGGGATATTCACTTTGTTAAGTCCTTCGCCTCCTTCTCGTATTTCTTGACAACCAAGTCATCTACACATCCCGTATTCCATCTATTCCCTCCAGCATACTCTCCAGACTTATATTCTCTCCTCAGAAAGACTGCAATGCATGTTATTGGCACTTGTCGTTGTCCTATTTCCCACAACAAACTAATAACCAGCCTATTCAATCCAAACGTAGAATGTCTTTCATTGTTGTCTCTTTCTGTAGACATCTCATAGTGTACCATCATCATGATCCTCCTTCCTTATAAACTAGCTGATCCTTTGAATACTGCTGCTGCAGTTTCATGTAAAGCACAAGTTGTTCGCAGTATGACCACCATTACTTTCCTCCAAGACGATCCTTTTGTCCACTTTAAATATATCTTCAGTGTATGTTCCTATTGTTCAGACTAGAGAGGAGATCAGTTTCTCTTCATTGGGTCCTCAGGAATGAGATGAACTCACATATAATACCCATCTAGTTTACTAGAAGAATCATTTCGATTCTTCGATGTGGATCAATCTCTTTCCTCAGCGTGATACAAAAGAGTTGCGTTCGTCCCATTGTTGTCCCACTCTACTTTCTCCACAGCCAATCTAATAATACATTCCTTATTCGGTTTGATTTGAATCTAACAAACCATTCTGCAGGGCAGTCTCTCGCATTTCTTGTACTTTTTGCCACTTTCTTTTATTATGAGTGGGTGTACTAAACTGAAAGTTGGCCTCCATTTCGCAAACAGAAGTACATGTTCACTGATGAAGCGCAGTGGGCGACGTATAACATTGTTTGAGTGTGGGGAAGAATATTGTGTAATTGGATTATAAACAGCAAAATGTGTAGGTACTTTATTCTCATATTGGAATGATTTACTGTGGAGCAATTGAGACTAAACAACTTTCGATGTTTACGGTATGGTTTCTGTACAAAGGAGGAATTATTATTGGGAAAGCATCTTCTTGCGAATATCTTTGTTAGTTGAGCAAACAAAGAGAAGGAAAGCTGGTTAATGAATCGAAGGGTAAATTGTCTATGTATGATAATGGTACAATGTGGTATTATCATTGGAAGTTGTACGCAATACACACAATGACTATACAGTGGTGTGTGTGTATTAGCTCGCGTGCTTTCTCTTCCTTAGAAAGTTAATGAAGTCTTCTTTGTCCTTTGCACAGGATCGTCAATTACAACATAATGTTACGGCTGGAGTCATTCTTAGCAACCAAACTCTCGTCCTGCAGCTGGTGACTAGAAAGTCTGCTGGAAATTATACATGCGTTGCCACCAACCTCGTGGGCACAACCGTTAGCAATGTCTTCCCTCTTCGAGTCCAATGTGAGTTTACGACTTCTCATATGTTTATCCTTTGAGATTAAGAAAACCCAGTGTACCATAAGTTTGCCGTGGCATGTGGAATTGTACAGCACTTTGGTTGGGTTTCTCTTCGTTTATTTCTTATTGCATATCTTTAAGCCTACCACTGGATGAAGTAATCTCATTAACCCACAATTCAGCTATGACACACTTATTACCCAGCTGACTCTCTCTCTTCTAACTAAGCCCCAATTATAATCGACTGCTTATTAAGACGACGGCCACACAGAATTCACTTTATCCATATATATACTTTCATTTGTTACAACAACGGAAAAGGAGGATTTCTGAGCAGAGGAAAGAAAAATTGCTTCAATCTTTGTTTTTATACACTTGCGTATTCTACAACTCTTCCACAGCTCCCGAAATAACATTGAGTCGCAGGAGAAAGCCATAACTCTTATTGGCCTTAACTACCACCGCCATACCTTTCTGCAGTCACACACTCTCTCTCTCTCTGAGTTCCAGTGTACTTTTTAAATAAATAATTAAGTGAGCAAAGCATTTAATCCCACATGGCCATCCATCATGCTGCAGGTCACAAACACAAACCTGTGCATTAATGATAGTCTAATTAAATGAACAATAATATTGGGCCACTTAAAGTAAGCTGGGTGAAATATGACCCTCGTGTGCCCCTATCGCACTTTCTCAATTAGCATATCAAATTCAGCTGTCTCTACTGAACTACTACTAGCTACTATACAACTCGTGCTGAGCGATTTATAAATTCAGGAACCAGCCTACCACATGAACCTACATGGCAATTTCCTGACTTGAGTAATTATACATCGTGCAATAACTAAAGTCATAGTACTAAATAATAAGCCCGATTGAAATCCATGTGTGATAACGAATCAAATGAATAAGTCAGGACTCTTGCATCTTATCGAACAGAATTATGAGAAAGCAGATAATGTTTCTCTACTTAAAGAAATAACCGCAATGGGGGAAACCTGCGGTTTATCTACTTCTAATCACATGCAGGGAACGCAATCAGAATTTGTTGTTTTCCTCTTTCTACAACCAGTTCTAATCTAATGTAATATCACTACTACCCTTTCTCCGCATTTTGACTGAAGGTAAACCACTTAAACTGTTTAGGAAATTAAAGCTGATTAAGTTTCATCAACAGAAGTTTCCAAGTTTGGATGAATTTAGGAATAATGATGAAATTCTCCTCCGCTCTTCTTCCAAGAGGGATGGGGCATGAAATAGTGGGAAGCAGAAACAGTGCTTGTGTTGTTGTTGTATCTAATGTAATCGCATCCCCTTACTGAATTCAGAGTAACCTATAACGAATAAAGGATTCAGTTGTTCAATGTTCAAATCTTCTTGGCTTAGCTTGCAGCTTGTTAAGTTTTAGTTGATATAATAATAACAGAGTATAAGCCAAGCAAGTATTAACCAGGCCGCACACACTTACACACACTTATTAGGACTACGTGTCTCTCAGCATGTTAATGATTTAGTCTGGATTACTCTGGATTAAGCAAAGTTCTCCGCACAGACACAAGACGCGGTCTATACACAGACCACGACGCGATACTTAACATTTGAAAGTCATAATCCGTAACCAATAATTCAAGAGAGAGGACAGAATTTAAATTCACCCAAGAGTTTTGTCTCAAATCAAGATCTGTAGTGACTGGAAATTTTAAATGTTATTGCTCTTTTGACACATAAAACGGGAACGCGAGAGAAAGGAAGGAAACATCATTATATAATGTTAGCAGGATTCAGATCCAGAGTGGAAGAGATTTTACCCTAAGCCGTAATGGTTTATCTTTTAAATTGAAAGTTTTACGGGTTGTTTTATGACTCGAAATAGTTTGTGTTCACTTGCCAAGTAGAGCTTTCTCGCAATTATTTCGATACTTCCAACGTTAGTGTGTGTGGGGAGAAAGAACGTGAAGAAATTCCACCGTGGCTTTAACTATGATGTTCTGCTTAAACTGTATTAGGCTAGAGATACTGCGGCATCTCTAACACAATTTCGTCTACACACACTTACGGCAGCTGAGAGCTTATAACCCTCCGAAGAAAAGAGTAGTATGGAATTACGGGGAAAACAAGGAACCCATGAAACTATAAACAATTCCTTTCCAGTCCAACAATTTCGTAAAATACGTGCAAAAAGAATTTACGTGTGCGCGAGTAACTTAAAAGTGTGAGAGAAAGTGAACGAGGAGAACTATAGAGAATTTATATAGACTCTTTGTGAAAACATTTCAAGAACAAAAGTTTCAACTTTGAACGTTTGAACCATCCTAACTAATTATAACGTCAAGTTTTTTTCTCGAAATACGAACCAACTTTCACTCACGTTCCTTTTGGGGATTTCATGTCCGAAAAAGCAACGCATTCCTTTCATACGCATTTCTTACATTCCTTTTCAACGCACTGCTTACGATATGAGTCCACGCTAAAGTGGCTAGATTAATTACTTTCATAGCCCAGGAACATCTCTTGCACATTCTATATTATATTTTTCTAACAAGATTTACAAAATGTTTATTCAGATTTTTTATAGATAACTTTGTTGATTGAAAAACAAGTTAGTCAAATTGTAAACTCCTCTACTATTTCTTTATCACTGCACTTCTCTAAATTACCACTAACAATAAGTCTGTCCGTACAATGAGTACACTAAATATAACGGCCCATGATAACTAGCTGAGTAAGCATGAGAAGAAGAAGGAGCACCTTCCAGTACGACCTACATTGTACTCTGCAGTTCCATGAACCTTTTTTTGTAATTGTTCCTCTCAGAATTGATGTAACATGAACTTTGTTTGAAAATATCTTCTTCATCTATTAAGCCCAATTTCATTATAGTTAACTCACTGGGCTTGTTCATGATTCAAGAAGCTTTCAGTTCTCCTCAGTTCCCTAATGCATTGTTAAAGTAAGAAATGCTCTTATTCCCATGAGAGGCAGGCAAACCTCCTCATACAAATTTCACATGAAAACAACAGACTAAACAAGAAGGAGACCGGGCAAAAAGAAAGTCTCTCTCAGTGGAACAAGGGCACTTGCATTGTCAGTAATTGTTCCAACCTACTCTCTCGCAATATGCTTTGCTTCACGAGCTCTGCTTCTCGATTACAGTTCAAATATACTTTTGTGCTCGCATTACTCTAAAACATTCACAAGAAGACTAGGCCGATGCACGTGCGAATGTAGTGTGGGGAATTGCTCCCTACTTACAGTACTTACCAAAGAGAATTTGATCGTGTATGAGTGTCGTTTTCTCGAACTAGGGCACATTCAGATAGAAATTATAACTATTTCAAGGAAAATCCTTTCCAGAGAGTCTTTTAATGAACGCTAGCAAGCAAAGGGAAAAAGGTAAGGGAAGTGCAGAGTTTCTACAAAAAGGAAATGCAGCAAGTTTTTAGAAATTAACAGCAGAGGTACAGATTGCATCGTGGCGGTTTCCGCTCTCACTGAAAGTTTTACTGTCAAACTCAGAATTGTAAAAATTAATTCTTTGTATAAAAATGGTAAAGGTTTGGTGGAAATGTCATTGTCACAAGCCAGCAACTTTCTCTACTGCAGATGACGTAATCTCATTTTTCATAATTTGAATTATTAAGTAGTAGTTTCCTTAATTTTATGAACTCAGGCGTCGGTGGTGGTGTGGCTGTCAGAAATCAGAGTGTAAATTACAAAGTAGCAATGTTTTTGTTCACCCTTGTAGAACAAGCTTTGATGTAAGTGAGGGAGGGTGGGTGGTGTTGATGATGAATAGTTATGATTGCGTTGTAGTTGGTTATTAGTGTTCAAACATTCTAGTTCCTAGGTAGTACACAGAGAAGAGTATTCATGAGGATGAGGATTCTCCAAGATTTGATTTGAGATTAAAGAGCCCAAGTCTTTAATTTTGCAGCCTTTACTCAAGCCTCCTCACGTTTTATGAAGCATCTCTTAATGAAAAGAGACACACACGCACACAAAGTATACAGAGAAGAAGACAGTGTGGAGAGAGGTACTTAGCCATTACCCAATCTATTTCTGAAGTAGACTAAGCAAACGGTGCCCATCATATTACATGGCGGATTAAATGAGAAAAGATCTCTCTCACTTTCTCTGTGAACGTAGGATCAATTTTTCATCCTGAGTGCACAATTTAACCATCAGAACGATCATCAAGGATGAATAACAAAGATAGAGATAGAAAGCACAAGAGCAAGAAAAAACTAGGAGGGAAGACTCACAGCAGAGAAATTGAGAGTTTGTGAAAAGTGGTTTCATAAGGGAAACTTCTGCTGTACTTTCTTTCTCTCTACGATGATAAACCACACGAGATAAGAAGGCTGTGCGAAATATGAATCTATACGTATATATCATATATACATATCATACGTATAACTTGCACACACTGGAAAATGGAAGGAAGAGTAATGAATGGGACCACTCCTTTTTCTTTAAGGAGAAATTATTGAGAATCGTCACCACCCCCGCCGATTCTCTACCAGAAATTCTTCAATCTTATATCATCATTCCTTCAAGAGGAGGAGAAGCTTTTAAATTTATTTCAAAATAGAAAGACATGTCGTTTCAGGATCTTCTATGTGTGTGTGTATTTATAAGGAAGAGTAATGAAGGAAATGAAAGCGAGTTCCTCTTTCTGCCTTATACCCATGTACCCATCCTGAATACATATATGGAGAAAGTGAAGTTGATCATCTCGGAATGAAATGAAACTCCTCTACTATAAATAAATGTCTCCATCAAATAAAAGAAGGGAGAGAGGGAGATGGAGTGAGTACAGAGTCACCACCACCACCACTACTTGTCTAACTACTAAGCACTTCTTCTTCTTTGGTCTAACCAAACCAACAGGGCACACACAAAACTACACTCGAGTATTTTGTATCATTATCAAGTAATGATATTAAAAGGCTGCCTGTGGCCAACTCGAGCGTAAGCCTGAAGGACCAAACTAAAACTTTCTTTCTTAGTTGATGAGGGGAAACGCATCTTTGGATTCTTTCAGACGGAGTGAAAAGATTCAATATAGAGAGGATTTCTCCGGCATTTTGTATATACCTATGTAGTTCCTGGTTAGCGGGTTGACAGCGATAGTGCAAAAGATTTGAGGCACAAGAATCTCTTTGACCAGAATACTTGAGACCAGAGGGCTGAGACAACCTTACCAACGAAGATACGGGGAATAAGCACCACTAGTCAGAGGGTATAGGAAGGTTTTACAGGGAACTTTATCTTGTGAGATTGTACAGGATTTTACGAGACATATTGGTCTATATAGACTTTTGTTCCCTATTTGTACTTACTACTGCGACATCATCTTGTTTAGTAGTCTCACCGAACACTGATAACACACATTGATCCCTTTTTGCATGCAGTTTAATCATTTTATAATCTTGCAAGGAAGAATATATCACACAAAGCTTAAGTTCGTCCGCTCTAATTCATTTGAAAAATGGATCAAAGACTCAGAGGCAAAATCGAAGACTACGTTCATCTGTTGTATGTTCTTTCTGTTCGCATTTCAATCAAGATGCAAGTTACCATGAAACGTAAGAAGAATACTATTGAGACAAGTCTTGTCTACTTGGATTTCTCTTTCGCAGCGTTGTTGGTGATGAAAGGCTAATATGCAATAAAATGTGTTCATTCACTTTCTGAGAACGTGCATATAATGCTCAGCCATGCATGGGACATCCTGCGAATGTGGCCAAATGCACAGCAGCAGCAATTCGTTTAAACCAAAATTTGTAATGCGCCTGCTGGTGGTGATACTTGTGGTTGCGTCATTACGTCCTTTCATCTCCGAGCGATTTGCAGAGGAATATGATGATCCTTTATTGTTCCACTCATGTAGATTTGATTACTTCGACTCACATTGTCACCCATGCAGATTTCTTACTCGTAAATGCAATTTATGGACGGTTATTATACTTGAAAGCAGTGCAGTTTGACTTAAAATTCCATAGATTATGAATTGCATTCATGTAATAAGTGTATGTAGCGAACGTCGGACACCGAACGTAGGGTACATGTATAGTATAAGTATCAATCTCAGACTCTGAATCATGTTTGTTGAAACCTTCCCCTAATTGTTTGCCAGAATTTGAGGTTCTCTCCAGCCTGTAGCAGCCGCAGCAGTGTTCGATCTTTACTACAAAAAGCCCTTAATGTATATATACCCCTCCCTGTGAGGCTTTATGTGTGTGCTGAAATGTTGAACCACAGTGAGAGCAACTTACACACAGTTCTGAAGTGATGTGAAACTGAAACGACCAAGTTCTTGTCGTTTTGA
>Ga0194135_10002594_pt1 | contig 10980 bp, 11 predicted proteins | sample LitLau_LLRF_2013_FD_134024 | JGI IMG/M metagenome (GOLD analysis project Ga0194135, IMG submission 134024) | Freshwater sediment microbial communities in response to fracking from North America - Little Laurel Run_MetaG_LLRF_2013 (version 2) | ecosystem: Environmental > Aquatic > Freshwater >... | reverse complement strand
GTTTTAAATAATTTATGATAATCGAGTTTGTTTGTAAGAAAAGTAGAATAAGGACTTTTTTCCCATTTTGTCTCATTAAGTAATTCAAGGTGGTTGAGTTTTTCATAAGAATCACGACTTTAGTCTGTGACATTTCAACTGTCTTCTTACTTAAGTTGAAAATGGATCTAGAATTTTTCCATTTGTCAGACATATTCATTGGTCTACCGCATCCTATTTAAGAATTTATTCGTTCCTTCTTGTATTGAATCCAGAAAAAGTGGCTCTAGACACCAGACAGAGATTTAAATTGAATTTGGACTGTAGAACTCACATAATTTTACCAGTTTGGCTCGGGGAACATTTGGAAGCCAAGGTTAGAGGCCAGGGGCAGGGGGTTTGTTTGGGTGTGAGTATTCCGTGATAACTGAAGCTGGTTTCCGTTCCTGTCTTTGTCCGAAGTAAGAATAACTGATAGATAGAAAATTGGAACAATGTAGGTGGTATGGGACAAACTAAACGTCCATCATTGGTTTCGGATTATTTCTTTTATTTTGGGTGTAAAAAACGTAATTTTCTTGTTTCTTTGGCACTGAGAGTTATCCCTTATCAAGGTTGCATCTTCAGGGGGAAGGGGCTGATGGTTCTGGTTGAGATGCTGGCGAGGAGTTCTGAGAAGTGAGAACGATTTAAAGGTCTGGGGTTACGAGGGGCCTGCTCAAGTAACCTAGCCTCGTGCTAATAAACATAAACAAGCTCCAACTCTCTCATGATTGGTCCATTGAACCAAAAAGAACTACCTACTAGCCTATGACCCCCTGATGATGGCGACAGGAGTAGTGATGGTGAGTGGATCCTGATGCTGACAGTGGCAGAGCCCGGAACAGGAACAAAGTCAAAACTGGCTGTCAACCCAAACGGGCTCAAATGCATTCAGATCCACCTTAAACCAAACAGATCGTAACGACTTTATGCAAACGTTTTTCGTTTTGGATTTAGACACCGGTGCATGGCCGAAAGCGAAGAAGTGTGTGGAGTGTAGCGCCATCACAATTTTTGGGATATGAATAGGTCTAGTTTTCTGCAAGGTACCTATGTGACAGAAAGAAGGTTACGCTAACTTGTGCCTTTTTTCTCTTCCCTCAAGTAGTGACGTAGATTTGGCGACGAATCCCCACCGCACCCCCGCCCTTCGCTCTCCTCCGCATTCAACCAACAGAGGCAATCGAAACTTGAACTTAATTCGAGGTCAATGTGCTGTATTAATTAGTGAACATTGTTCAGGGTTTTTAAAAAGCATTAATTTTAACTTTTTCTAAGTTTTTGGTCTCAATCAATTTGGATTTATTTGAAATCTCACAAGGATAAAATGAAATGTCTGGGGAGGACTAAGGGAGCGCGTTTAGGAATTGGAAGGTATTTTGGGAGTTCAAATTTTTAAATTCCTCGTGTATGTAACAGTAAAATTTAAGACCCCTTCACTTTGTGACGCTTGACTTCAGTATTTTTCCTGTCCAGACATAGCCTGTGAATAATGCGGTTAATAAGAGTAATAGTTGCATAGCAACAAAGCAGAAACAGAGTAAAGGCGAGGCAGAGAATATCCAGGGAATTCAGTTCCACAAGGTTCAAGTCTCTCGCGGTGGGGCGTAAGTGGGGAGCACCTAATACAAAACATCCCAAAAAAATATGTTCGAAAGTTACATTACATTATAATTGTTTAATTAAAGACAATCCTACCACCATGCCTAATGACATATTCCGTCCAGAAAATGGCTGTTTCGAGAGGTGTCAGTGGTTGATCCTGAACAAGACGAGAACGTTTCTTGGCATTCTCCTTGTAGCTGAAAAAGTTTTTTAAAAAATTGGCAGTCTTTAGATTGGAGCACCTGAGAATTCATGCACGGAGGGAGGATGAGTGCCACTTACGAGTGATTTGTTAGGATTTCGAGGATACCATCCAGGAGTCGTTCGGATGTCAATGAATGAAAGTCAAGGACAAGGGCCGTACCCAATCTCTCTGCTTGTTCTAAATTCACAAATTGATCAGAAACGATGGGGAGCCCCAGCATTTGGCATCCATGGAAAAGTGCCTCAGTAATAGCCAGGTGACCACCTTGCGTAATGAATCCCCTGCAAGACGTATAGCACACATTGGAGTTAATTTTAAATGCAATTTCTTACCTTCTTGCTCTACCGTATTTTTATTTTTACTTAGTTTAATTAATTCAATTAAAATTAGTATTTGTTGTTTTACTTTATTTTCGGATGACCCAGTAAATCCTGTTGTGGAACCCAACTAAAGAGTTTAACATTTTTGGGGAGATTCGGCGGATGTTCTCCTTCCCACTTCCAAATCACAGTTTCTTTTAGCTTCCCGAATACAGTGAGAAAAATGTCGAGTTTTCCTTTGGAAATGCTACTGCCCGAGAGGCCTGACCCAAAGCTGCAAAGAAGGAACCCATCCGGCTCTGAATCAAGGACAACCTTTTCCAGCTCCTATCAACAAATCACAAATCCCCAATTACATGGATTGGAATTCTCTACACGTTTTGCTGAAAATTAGCTTTCAAGGATTATCGAGCACGCCCACGCACGGGGTAGGATCCAATTTGTCCTGCCTACCACCATCAGAACAACGTTATTAAGCTTTACCTTAAGAAAACAGAAAAAAAAGTGAGCCGAGTATGAGAATTGAAGTCAAGACCACACATGAGTTTTAGTGAGAGCCCTATAACCAGTCGGTCCTCTCAACCCAGCATGAGTTGATTTTTTTTTTGAAAGTCGCTTACCGCCGGGAGTGGTTTGGGTGAGTGACAGTGGAGTGCTCCCACGTCAACTACGTCCGGAAAATATTGCCTCGGAGTGTTCAGTGAGAAATGTCCACTTGATAGGACGAGACTTGCATTAGCCAGAATCGTGTTGACTGAAGGGAGGGTTGGGTCCCCCAATTTGTCCCTGTACAACTTCGCAGACATTTCCTTATGTGCGGAATCATAGTAGGAGAAAACAATTTTTGTCCAAATGTTCTTGAGACGATGCCAGAATGAGGAATCCGTGGATGCCGTGTTGAGGACGCCCCCAACAGGAGACAAGACCCATTCCGTCCCTTGAACCAAGCTCAGCAGTACTAAACTCGTGTTCAGCTTGTAAATGAATCCGGCTGCACAGGAGTTAACCATTGGAGGGAGGAGAACCAGGTCGTAGCGTTGCTGGAGCACGGCCTGGACTTGCGGCAAGTCATACGTTAGGTTGCATCCGAGTCCAATTAAATCTGAAGGGCGACGAGGATTGTCGTAACCCGGTTTCTTCTCTAGGAGTCGATAGTCAGGATTGTGCTTGTCCAAGAGTTCCTTCACATCCATTGTTAGAATTCGAGTTAGATTGGGCACATGACGAGAGGATGCATGGGGTGAGAGCTCAGTGACCTGATGACCCCTGGCGGCTAAGGCCTCTAGCAGCGGTTCGTACGTAATTTTATGACTTTCCACGGAGATAAAAGCGACGTAAAGAATATTCGCAGAATCAACTGAAGGTAGAAAGGAACCCATTACCAGGACCAAGGTTCCCATGGTAATTTCAACTCGAGCCCAAAATGAGGCACCCATTCTGCTCAATTGTAAAGTAAAACGGACTAAACCAAATTATTTTTAAATTCTACTTTGCCTCCCATACTTCTTGGAAGACACTAAATAAATTCGATGAAGTAACCGGCTTATGAGCTACATTTTTTTTTACTTGCATCAACTAAGCTCGAACGTATTCTCCTCCTTTGGAGGAAATCTTTTTTTTTCAGCTGATGAGATTCAAATGAATTCTGCAGAGGTGAGAAAAACCTGTTTTCCGGAATCCGAGTTGAGAGAAAGTGCTTGAATCCTTCCATGTTCTCTCTGCCGAGCCGTACCGTGAGACCTCTGGGACTGGCGGCGAAAACACCGATTAAGGGCCTCGTTAATGAAAGTTACCTTTTTGAACACAATTCATGCCCAACTAACCTTTAAGTCGTATCGTAATATTCAAACACGGAATTCTCTTCAGATTTCAAGTCTAAAACCCATCTCAGAAATTTTGACCCCGCTGCTGCAGCTTGCAACCAAAAACACATTATTACTGCGCCGACTCATATATGGATATTAAATTTTGAAGTTGAGGAAAACTTACAAAGGAACCACGCCAACGGGAACACGGAGATCGCAATGAGAGTGACATATGTGATAGAGGGGCCCAATGCACGTAATTTGGAGAGTGTTAGCGGCCCAAATCAATAGTGGTCATGGTAATAATTTTTTGAATTTTTCGTGTTTTTAAATTCCAAAAGGAATTTTCCCCCTGAAAACCATGTTTCACGTGGTTTTTTCTATAACAAATTCCGAGTTATGTATCTGGATGACATTAGTGTACGTATAGTGTATATAGTATATATAGTGCTATAAAAATGTTAAATTCTCAAATTTTATATTAGCAACCAGAAGTTTATTTAACTTAATACAAGTATTTTGGAGCATATTATTGAAAATTAGTCCCACCTGTCTGCGTTCTTTTAACTCAAAATTCTTTTTGTAAGTTGATTTTCTAGCCATAAGTAGATTTTGCTTATTAATAGAGTAATTTCTAACAAAATACTTGAGATTTAGAAATTTTCGTATCACATGCACTAATTTAATCCAGGTGCAAAACTCGTATATGGCTAAAAGCATTTGAAAAATCAAGTTATTAAGGCACGTTTGAAATTTTCAAAAAACTAATAAACCTTAAACCCCATAGGGGTCCGTGGTTAAAAATTGAAAATATTTTTTTTTACCATGATAACAGCTAACTTGTTCCGCTAATACTCTGCTAACGTGCTCTGCGTAACGGCCCCTCTATAACCTCTGCGACGCTCATTGAGATCCGCGTGTTTTCTTTGGCGTCGTTCCATTGTTAAGTTAGCGGTTCCTTCCGCAATTCGTTTACGATAATCCTCAAAGAATGAAGCGAAAACGCTCAAAAGGTTACGCCCTAGTACGGCTTCAAATACTCCTAAACAAGCATATTATTATGGAGAAGACACCTTTAATTTTAAATCAAAATAGGTAAAAGCTGACGTTCCTAAACGGAAACAGTTTTTAACCGTGTTTACTTTCGATTCTGCTTCACATGAAAACTTGGAATGTTTCTGTTGGAAAATTGTAGAAAGTCAAAATAGTCAGTTGAGGAGAAGGGTAAGGAACTGTCGCTTGGATGACAAGAAGCTTGTCAGATTTCTGTCCCCTCGGTGCAAGAGCATGCCCCTTACAGTGCGGTCTCCAAAAACCCGCGGATATGAATTTTGTGTGGTTATATGAACAGTAGATACCTGCTCTATAGCTTTTCATTAAAAAACCTACTTATTGAATATCGAAAATTTGTTGGAAATGAATTTCGAAACACATGGGAAGTATTTGGGAAACACGTGGAAATGATTCCAAAAAAATTGCATCTGAAGTCGACCCAAGTGTTGAATTAGGAGGGAGTTTTATTTTTCGCACGGAATAAAATAAGGCGCTAAGTGACAAGTTCCTGTCTCCGAGGTGACAGAAAGGTAACCCTTGAGGTGACAAGTTCTTGTCACCCAAGTGACAGTTCCTTACCCCTTGTATCCTCAGCTGATAGTAGACTCCACCTAAGAGTTGGTTGTGGTACTATTGGTTTTGTCTTTCCACAACCCGAACCCAAATTCCTGTCGGGGCTTTAAACTTGAGCGAAATTTCGGTTTTCTTGGTGGCGTCCAATCTGAAATTCAGAATGAGGTGTGCAATGGCCGTCTTAACTTCGGCATACACAAACCGCGTGGCAATACATGCCCTCGGCCCAGCCCCTAAATCAATTATTATTTTCAAATTAAGAGCACCACAAATGAAAATAAATGTGTAACCGATTATGCATTTACCAAATGGCAAATAAGTGTATGGGTCCATCTTTGTTTTATTGGCAGGACTAAATCGGTCAGGGTCAAATTTATTTGGTGATGGGAAATATTCTGCGGAAATGAGAATGAAATTGGAATGAAATGAGAAATGGAAGCAGGGAATGAATGAATAATTAAAGTCAACTCGTTTATTTCCTTACCCTCATTCCGCTGCATTCCAAACACAGGGATGACAATCATGCTCCCTTCATCCAAAACAAGATTCGAGCCTGGAATTTGGTACTTGCTTGTTGACCTCCGCTCAAGCCGAACGCTCGTTGGCCATTTCCTGAGTGCCTCCGAGACGACCATCTCCAAATAGTCCAGTCTCATAATGGAATCATAGTCAAGTAGCCGATCGGTTCCTTTTGTGGCCTCAATAAGTTCTTGGTAAACTTTCTCCTGGATTCCCGGATTGAGAGCCAACTCGTTGGCTGTCGTGCACAATGCGGACTCAACCGTCTCTGATCCCCCGAGGAAATAATTGAGTGCCTGGGCCAGAATTAATTGTTGGTTCCATTGGAGTGGTGTCCTGTCGTCACCAATCCCTTTTCCGCCACCTTCTGCTTTGTCCTGCCTTAAGTCCATGAGCAACTGCAATACGTCTGCCCATCTCTCTCCGCTTGCATCCCTCTCCCGGATCGTCTTGCTTAGAAGTTGACGGAAAAACCCGATGGCCTCTTCCGCTGGGATTCCAATTCCCAGAAGTTTTGCTAACTGTGGATATAATGTGGCTACCGTCCGTTTCCATCCTCGAAGGAGTAACTTCGGATTCTGAATCTCACTCAGTTTCTGAGTAAGTGGAGTCTCCTCCTCCGAGAAACTTTGGCTCTCCAACCCAAAAGCCGTACGAAAAATTACGTCTCTGGAATATCGGCTCAGCACATCCCGAAGATTGACTTCCTTCTCTCCTGTCCTTTGAATCTGTTTCCTAAGAAATTCTTTCAACTTTAAGGATGAGTTGGAAAAGATGGGGAACATCCCTCGGATCCTGCCTGTCGTGAATGAGGGGGTCAAAGCTGCCCTCAGGGCTCTCCAAAATTGACCTTTGGCATTAATCAACATGTTGGATAGGAAATGAGAGCCTGGCTCCGGCAGTAGAACACGGCGATCTACAAAGCAGTGGAAATCCTTCACCTGGAAAATGAAATTGTAAACTATATATATTTATATCATCTGATTACAAAAAAAAAAGATGGTGAGGCTCATTTTTTAAAAAGAGGGGACATCCCGCTGCTAAATTTAGCATCGCAAAAGTAAATTTTGATATGGGCGGGTAGTTGGCTCTCTTCAAAAGTAACCATGTTTTTAATCTGAATTGGTTAAATGGGAGGACTTTACCAAAATGTTTTTGATCAGATTTGGATCCATCACGTAAAGTATTGGCTTCCCGCCTTCCAATATCCCTACATATCCTTGGTTCCCAGCTTCTTTCAAAACCTTCTGGTACATCTCCCCTTCTTTTTCATGAAATGTTGTTACTCTGAGATCAAGTTCCGGACAGTCGATGAAAGGCACATTTCTTGAGGTCCAGTAGGTTAAGGAGTTCCGTCCCGAAACAAGTCTCCTCATGACAAAGAGTGAAAGGATGAGGATGAGGAACGAGAGGCTTGTAACGTAGGAAATAAAAGTAAATTCCCCCAAGATGGCAGGAGACATTTTGTTCCGGAAAATTTCCTACTCTTAATTGTCGTCACTACTTAAGTTTTGGTCTTGGACCACAATTATTCCGCCCTCTAGCCTTTTCAACACTATTCCATGCCCTGCTCTTGGCGTTAAACTGCAAAGTTTTTAAAATTAAACAACGTAGCAGGACGACTCTGCAGAGGTCTCATCGGAGGAGGATTAAAGTGGAAATGAAAGCCGGTTTTCTCCCATTTCACAAGTCAAGTCTTTCCTTGCCATGGCGAAGAAGTAAAGGGTAATTAATTACCATACATTGAATATTCCAGAAAATAAATGGAAGCCAAGCTCACCTCATACTTATGGAGTGTGAAGGGAAAATAGTTATTTGCATAACCGGTTGAAGTGATTCTAACCATACCATGCTTCTTTTTCAATTTATCCTAACTATATACCAAGTCCGTGGAACCTCCTGACATGTTTCAATCAACTGATTGCTGGAAAATCATTGTCCTACTTTTAGTTCCCAACCTAGAGGTGGCCATTTCGATTTTCTTACTTTGCCAATTTCCAGAAATATTAGCAGTTACTCATTACTAAAAAAAGGCTCATAGTCATTTCCACCGGGCAGGAGGGAATAATTTGTAAGATGTTAGATTTGAAATGGAATTAACTGGATCACACGCGCAAATGAAGCTTGGATAAAACTCGAGTTCTGATTTAAGACGGAGATTTTATGAATTCCACGGAATTAATACTCGTAAACTAGTAAATTTGAAATATTATTCAGCGGAATTATTTTCAAATTGGGGAATATACTAGGCACTATTTGTATTTTGCCTACTATGGGGTTAAACTTTCCGAGTATTTTAAATCCAGAAATTATTATATCAATTTTTCTATCAAAAAATGTTGTTGGGAAGATTTTGTTGGAATGATTTAAAATGATTGGCGTCAGTCCCCATTCTCCTTGCATCGCGGAACTAGACGGACCCAAATCCCGTTCTCCGGTTTAAATAATCCAATGGATTTAAATTTGAGAGGGACTTCTGTTTTCTGGGTTGCCTCCAATTTGAAATTCAAAATCAGGTGCCCAATGGCCGTCTTAATTTCGGTGTAGACAAACCGAATGGCAATGCAGGCCCGTGGCCCAGCCCCTGAAATGTAAAAATTACTCCTTTTTAAAAAAAAAAAAAAAAAATAAGCCGAGCTTGGCTTTTAATTGTTGCGTTACGTTAGGTTACCAAAAGGTATGAAGGTGTAGGGATCCATCTTGGCTTTGCTTTCAGGACTAAATCGTTCTGGATCAAATGCGTCTGGAGATGGATAGTTTTCTATTCACAAAATTAATTCAAAAATGTGATTATTCAATCACAATAGCAAATTTTCAAAATAAACAGTTATAGTGTATTATTGCATGAGACCTTCACAGCGATGGATTCCGTAGATTGGTATTACAATCATTGTCCCTTCCTCGAGAACGACGTTGGAGTTTGGGATCCGATACTTTTTTGTTGACCTCCGTTCGAGTCGAACTCCGCTAGGCCACTTCCGGAGAGTTTCCATAATTACCATTTCCAAATAGTCCAATTTCATGACGCCATCATAGTCGAGTACTCCATTGGTTCTCGTAATGGTTTTAAGTTCCTGATAAACATTCTCCTGGATTTCTGGATTCAGGGTAAGCTCATACGCAATTAAACTCAACATTGCCTGCACGGATTCAACTCCGCCAAGAAAGAAATTGAGAGATTGCGCCACAATTAATTCCTCGTCGAATTCTAGTTTGGAAATTTCGGGCTTGGTCAAGCTGAGTTTGCTCCCCGCATCCCCAGCCCTCGCGTCCATCAACAACTGCAAAACATCATCCCGCCTCAGTCCATTCACATCCCTGTCCTTGATCGTTTCTTGAATTAGTTGACGAAAGAAGGCGATGGCCTCTTCACCAGGGATGAGAATTCCAAGTAGTTTTGCAAATTTGGGAAACATGACGGCAGTCAAAAGTTTCCAGCCACGGAGTCCCAAGACAGGATTCTGGAGTGAGGTGATATGCTTCTTAATTACGGCATCCCTGCCTGATAAACTTTGAGCGTCCAATCCAAAGGCAGTGAAGAGGATGACTTCCTTGGCATATTCTGATAATGCGTTTCCAAGATCCAGTTCATCCCTCTGTCCAAGCTCTTTTTCTAGCAAAACTTTTAATCTTTGAGATGAAGTTGAAAAGACGGGGAACATGCGACGGATTCTGCCGGTCGTAAATGCCGAACTCAAAGTATACCTCAAGTCTCTCCAAAATTTACCGGTAGAATTAATGATCATCTTCGAAAAGTAACCGTCTGCGGTTCTAATTTCCCGACGATCCACAAAACTATCAAAATCTTGTACCTGGAAGTAATTTAAAACAAGTACACTTTCTTATTTTTTTGTATCCACAACGAACACAGAATGCGACAGAAATAAAATTAGGAAATGCAAAAAAGCATAGTTAATAATCCTTTATTTTATTTCGGGTATTTACCAACACGCTCCTGACCAGATTTGAGTCAAAGATGTATAAAATCCGGGCACCATTTTCAATCAGTCCAACGTAGCCTTGAGTATTTCCGGATTTCTTGATCCCATCAAAAAGTGCTCTTTCCTTGTCGTGGAAATTGTTCTCGTGGGGCATTGAGTCCACTTTAGAACGGTCGTAATAAGGAACATTTCGTTCAGTCCAGTATGATCCTTTCCGTTTCCAACTCTTGAAGTAGACGCTGAGAAGGCAAATAAAGGCAAATGTAATTCCGAACACGAGCAACATTTTTCTTGGACAATCCACACAAGGAAGAGACCGCTCTCTCCAACCTCCTGCTCAACTTTATTCCATTTATTTGATTCCTTTCCACATGTTTCGTCAGAGCCCATCCAAGGATCGGCGACTAGCCTCTCACAAGTCACAAAGTGGATTTACCAGTTTTCTCATAACCCTCAACCTCAGAGAATTTACTAGGTATGTTTTATGGAGGGAGTGAGGAAGCCTATTGGTTGGGACGGACTCAGGACTCCGCCGACCAGACATTACCTCTATTTTGGCCTATTTCGGACTCTCCAGACACAGGTGCGCCTTTACTTTAAGAATTTTTACCCCCCTCCTTTACTCCGACTAAGCCTGACTCTTCTCTGCAAACTCCCGGATTGTCGAAAGATGGATATTAGCAAGTTCCTCATGATCGACGGGGTGGCTCCCGAGGACTTGCTAATCTAACCTCTAACATATACTTTTTAATTGTCCACCTCGCACAATGCATTAATCAATTAATTGCCTTAATGGAATTGTGTGTTTTACTCTCCGTTGCTGGGTTTTTATATTTTCCCAAAACGTTCAGAAATTATTCTCCGGGCGTGTAAGGCTGGGTCTCCCGGGGGGGGGGGCGAATCCCCGGGAGAGGTCCCGCCTACAATCTCCTCTCCTC
>Ga0194135_10002593_pt1 | contig 10981 bp, 6 predicted proteins | sample LitLau_LLRF_2013_FD_134024 | JGI IMG/M metagenome (GOLD analysis project Ga0194135, IMG submission 134024) | Freshwater sediment microbial communities in response to fracking from North America - Little Laurel Run_MetaG_LLRF_2013 (version 2) | ecosystem: Environmental > Aquatic > Freshwater >... | reverse complement strand
GTCTTATTGTGTTTTAGGGGTATATGGGGACGTACAGCGTGTGAAAATTCTCTACAACAAGAAGGATTCTGCGCTGATTCAGATGGCTGAGCCTCTTCAAGCACACATAGGTAATTAATTAATACATAGTAATATTTTTAGCGAAGAATGATTAATTTAGAAAAACAAGTCCATTTGATTGGTCAGTTCTCGTAATTCCACCTATTTATTTGATCAATAGATACATTTTCAATAATTATTAAATTTAACAAAATTAGTAGCTTTTAATATGTGCATGTGTTCCATCGCACTTTTCTAATTTCATCGCCTATCTATACTAATGAAAATCCTCGTAGTATTTGAATTTAATGATGAGCTGGTAGTCAGCAGTTACGCACTCGACCATAGCCGAGAGGACCTTGAGTTATTTACGTAATCACATTTTAAAACGAGGATAGGATGCTGAGGCCTGAATTTGCCGTATTTTATGTCAAGGTGTTTTTTGGACGTCTCTCCATATAGATAGAGAGAGAGAGAGAGGATTAGGTAATCTATGGGCAGGACCTACCGGACCCACGCGATATTCTGGTCCTTGAATTTGTGTGAGTAGTAATTGGTGATTTCGTAGTGTTGATAGGGGCAGCGCAATTTTTGTGGCTTCGGGTCATCCGAATGCTCTCTATAAATGGCGAGACGTCATAAATTCCAAGGCAACTTTGATTATAAAATGCGGAGAATTAATATCCTACACACAAAAAATGTTAAGTAATTTCCCACAGCAGTTTTTTGAGTTGAATATTGTAAAAAACGCATACCTACCAGTGTCCAAGGTCCATTTCTCAGTAAATTCAGTGTTTATGTTTATATGTCTCAATTTGTGAATTTTCAGCACTGACACATCTTGATAAGCTTCGATTGTTTGGGAAAAACATGAATGTGATGCCAAGCAAGCATCAAGTGGTGCAACTTCCTCGGGAAGGACAGCCCGACGCGGGGCTGACGAAAGATTTCATTAATTCCTCGCTGCATCGCTTCAAGAAGCCCGGTAGCAAGAATTATCAAAACATCTACCCGCCCAGTGCTACCCTCCATCTCAGCAACATTCCGTAAGTTCCGCTTTCTGATGCGTGTTAGGGCGAACTGTTGGTACAATAAATATACTTTAACCAAGGTTAGCTATGTGTAGGGTGAAAAATCGAAGGCCTCAAAACTTTTTGTTTTTAATAGTTGCTATTTAATAGTTTTGTTAGTGCCTTTGATGAGTGCCATTGCTATGTATTTGTTAAATTAATTAAGGGTTAACGATTTTAAGCTATAGGGAAGCACCGGTTAATTATAGTTATTATTAATTAATGTATATAAATGGGCGGGCATACCTCCAGTAACTTTTTCTTTCTTTTCAGACCGACTGTGAGTGAAGAAGATATGCGGGAATCGTTTGTCAAACAAGGTTTCCAGGTAAAAGGATTCAAGTTCTTCCCAAAGGATAGAAAGATGGCGCTTCTCGAGTTAAACAGTGTCGATGACGCAGTTGTAGCCCTCATCGTAAGTACCTATTTGCCATAAACAACTAGCAATGGACTTCTCCGCTGGTATGAGTTATTAACAGAATCAGGTGCACCTTAAAAAACTAGGATAGCATAGTGAAAACCGTTCCTCTGTGCAGGGTCCCGATTGGCCGTAAATTGCATTTATAGTTTTAGAAATTGGGTCCGGGTGACTTACGGCGTGGCCGCCATCTTGCTCAATTTTCTAAATACAATTTACGGCGAATTGAGGCCATGCACAGAGAAACTCTTTATACTGTCCTATTTTTGGATTTTGTTCCTTTATTCTCCACTGCACCAAATGGCCAAAATCGGCAAATTTCACCGTACATAACTTCCTTCCTGATAACGACACACTACTGCTCGAATTCCTTGCAATCCTTACCGAACCTCGATGGTAAGAGCCAATAAACTATTTTATTTCTGTTTCAGAAAATGCACAACTATCCTCTGAGTGAATCGAACCACCTCCGCGTTTCTTTCTCCAAGTCGAGTATCTAAAGCAGGAGCTGCACTTCGTAGTGGAAAGTGACAGGGTACTTACCCCCCTCAGCAATCACTTACACACTTTTTAAGTAGGTTAAGAATCTTGGACGAACCATGATTTTATCTAAGAGATCTGATAAATGATGACAAGTATTTTGACGATATCAGTATTTTAAATATTTGTTTTAAATGTATAAAAACATGTTTGTATTTTTTTTAATGAAAAAGACTCGTTGAAGTTAAGAACCATGCACATATCTTTTAAGATGGGTCTCCCATATCAGTTTTTGTACCATATCTCTTACTATAACTTTGCTATTTTCGTCGGTGTTGCGCTTGTTCTCGTGGGTGCCAAGGGTTATAGACTATCTCAAATTTACTATTTTTCGTTGATTTGGCACAATTTTAAATTTTAAACACAAAATGTTCATATACCCCTCACTCAAATATTATTCAAATTTGGGGATTACGCACGTTATGCATAATTAATTCAGTTATTTATCTGATAACTCAAAGGCTTGTTGATGAAAAAAACGCCAAACATGACCTCTTATTTTGTCTGAAGAAAAAAAACATATTATATGAGTTCATGTAGGACCTTTGTGCTATTTTTCGTGATTTTGAATGGCTAAATACTTGCAGTTGTTGAAAACTGTAGACCTCGGGACCATTATTTGAGTGAGTAAATAAATAACTCACGATGAGCGCCACTTACGGATTTACCCTTTCCGTTTATCTTATTTGGCCAATATTTTCCTCAGGTGCATAAGTCTTCGTTATCTCTATATTTTCTAAGTGAAAATCAGTATTTAATTTAGTAATAATGAACACCTACTTATTGCATTTACAATATTATTATTAGTTTTTGAAAGGAGGTGACTTCGATGTTAGTTATTTAAGGTGTTCTATTTGTTAAGTAGGCGCTAGAATCTAGGTACTTTTCTTTTTTCTTCCGTTTCCCCTCCCTAATCCTGTTAGTTAATTTATATTTTTTTATTATTAAATTTAATGATAATTGTGTTTTGTATTTTGTTTTCTACAGTCCGATTCAATTTACAAACTTTTAAAGTTGGATCTCATTTTTTTTCTTTTTCATGTTTTATGTTTATTCGTTTTTCAACTTTTTCCCCTCTTTTCAAATCCTAAAATATGACTTAAAAATACCAAGTTCAATTATTAAATGTAAAGGAAGCCAAATTTGTAATATTGTCGTAGTATCGGGTAGTAGTTAGCTAAGATTAGTTAGAGATAGTAAGTATAAGATTATGTAGAAAGTAGAGTTACTCGCATTGTATACATGTAGGTGTTGAGTAAATTAGGAAATATGTGTGACTGGGAGTTAGTCTAGAATTAAGTAGTAATTATTATTTTTTGTTTAATGTTTTTGTTGACGAGGTGAAAGTGGGTACTCGAAAAGATTCTCGGTATTATGGTCAAATGTCATATCATGGCTCACGCTTGCGGCTGTTGGTGTGCCATTATTTTATAATAATTCATGTTTCTTAAAATTTTATGCCCAGCCGCAAGACAGAGTATTAATCAAATGAGCCATAAGAGTACCCTCTTATGGACTGACGTTTCGTATGATGTACTCTTCCATTATTTGTGAGCTGCGGCTCCTTATGAGTACAGGAACGGAGGGTCAGTCCAATGTTTGTTTGTTACGATCAGTTCAATATGTTTCAATCATAATGGTATATTTATTAATCTCCCTGTTTAATCACGAGTTCCTAAAGGGTCTGAGTTGTTAGATAATGTTTTATTTTTAACAGGGCGCCCCACCCTTTTCTACGTTAGTATTAAATGTAATAATTTAGTTTATTTTCAATGTTTTAAAGGGGGGATGAGTCTTGGGGCAGACTGTTGATTGGGTATTTGAATTATTAGTGTGAGAGAGAGGATTAATATTAATGCCACGAGCAGCAGTGACAGGACAGATTTTCTGTCCTTGTCTAATTTTTTAGGGACGCCGTGCCAAAGTTCTCTTTTCTTTTTTTTATTTAAAAATTAATGACCATTACCTTTCCTCATTTATCCTATTATTTGATAATAATAACTGATAAATCGGTTAATTTAGGACCAAATTGTGAGTAAGTAGTAAATACTATTGATTGTCAAATGCCGAAAACGGCTCTCTTTATACGCACTATTAATGCACGACATCATATTTTATTTATAAATATGTTTATTCAACTATTAAATTATTAAATACCTAAATTATATTTGCCAACACAGTTTTTTTCATTAACGTTGGACATGGTGTTTGTTAAAAGGGTGTGTCCTGTTTTCTAAATGCTTTGTGCGGTTGCTTAGATTTTAGATTTACCTTATTTACGAGAATCATTGCTCTTATTGAAACACTGACAAATTGCTATAATGAAATTGAAAATCATAGAACAAGTCAAGTTTAATTTTGATGCCGAAATCTTCGTTTGGGATATAAAAAGTGATGATGTTTGTTTTGTAATGAGAGCCTTCGTTTCTCGTAAAGCTTCTCATGTATTTTCATATTTACCTATTTCATATACTTATCTATACTATCTAAATCTACCTTTGTAGTTTTGTAAGCAGCTGCAAATCCCTGGTCTTTGTTATTGTTTTGGGGCAAATATATTGCGATCTCGCTTTAGTGTTCAAATATGTTTTTGTATATTTCAATGATTTTTAGGGGCTCACACGGTGTGTTATGCACAGTGGCCCTTTGTGTAACTTAGCAGACAAAAATTCCAATCGGGAAATAATTCTAACACTACTTGTGCTAATTTTTTCCCAGTTGTAATTTCTGCTTGGTAAGCTACGCACTGTTCAAGTTTCGCAAAGAATAACATCGAGTGGACCCCTTTTAATACTTTTGTAAATGTCGAAAAATAAAAAGTATTGGTTTATTTTGATATAGACTAGGACTGCAGCTGCGTTTTTTTCTTGCTATAGTAGTATTCTCTAGGGACAATCAATGGCTATTGCTGTCTATAACGATAAATTTATTGTTAGCTTTATAATTATTTACTTAGCTTAGATGGAATCGATCGCCGTAGTACATATGAGGTGTCCTACCAGTAGTGTTGTGTCATTTTGTTGCTACTCTCAGCCTAATTCACAAAATGAAACCATTGTTCATTGCATTCAAACCTAGTAAACTAACATGTTTGTTTTCTTATAAAATATACTCTTTTGCGATCGAAACCTTATTCTTCCTCATTCTTTTCTGTAGCTTCCTAGTTGCTAACACCTTTTCTAAAGTCTACGATCCCCGGTTAAAATTTCTAAAAATAAGAGTTTCATAAAAATACCACGTTTTTATGTTATTATTTTTAACCAGTTAGTAAGGCACGCTTACTTCTTGTTCTATGCCAATCGCTGTACTTATAGGTACAAGGTGATTCGAGGAAAGTGTGCCAAGATGGCGGCCCGATATCGCCAAAATGACCTAAATCAGCGGATCACTATCCACAGTAACCGCGATTTTCCAAGATATGGCCGATTCGAAATTTTGTCTTAATCCGGCCCTGGCTCCCTTACGAGACAGAATCAAAAATATCACCAGGATTTCTTAGGCACAATTTCCCTGAATCACCCTATATAATGAATGTTTTTAGTCATTCTATCCGGGGAAAGTTGACTTGATTAAGCTTGTATTTCCAACGATATCATGGTTTGATTTTTGTGTGCTACCTACCGTCTTGCCTACTCTGCTCCTTATAACTAACCTTCAACCCTCATTCCTAATGCCCATATCTTACACATTGGTTATTTATTTAGTCTTACGAGCTATAGATATTTAACAATAAGTCAACAAAGTTACAGGGTTCTTTTACCTAAGTATGTACTTTGGAAGTCATTTCATATTTGGGATAAGATACCTACCTACTTTAATAATCATCTCGGTGCATGGCGGATAATGATAATATTATGCATAGATGACAAAATATAAAACTAAACCCAGAGGCTAGTCAAGAATACACACTAGATAAATATAGTTATCCTACTCGTCGACCTAATATAGTGGTTTTGATGGTTGCTTACGTGTTGTGGTTGGTAACATTTCACTATACTCGTATCTATAAGAGCAGATCTGGTTTGGTACCTACCCATCTGTGTTGAATAGAAATAGGGGTTAAGCACGTTGGTACCTACTAGTATCTTAATCTTCAACAGAGAAGTGAAGCTCGGAGTATCAACTAGACGAAATCTGAAAATGTCTGAAGGCCATCCCTAACCATGTTTTAATGTTCCCCAAGCGCCAGATTCCTAGCTTTACTTTATAACATTGGGCTAGACATCTTGCTTGTGTTCCTTGTCCATGTGTGTAACTGTGTAGGTAGGTCACATGAAAGAAGACAAACAAGGGCTGTGCTTGTCTATAGCCATACCTCGTAGGTTCTAAATGCCAGTCAAATGCTATTAGTTTCCAATTTAAATAGGTAGATTAATACGTAAACTACCAGAAGCTGCAATTATAACAACAGTTTATTGAATTTTAACATACTTAGGTACTTACCTAACATTTGTTTCTATCTAGTCGGGGAATAGAGGAATTTCAGCATCAAGGAAAGAGTATGCATGTATGGCGGCACAGAGCAGTCTTGTAGATACAGTGAACAACAAAAGGTCTCATGACTGTTTGCAAGTTGGCATTCTTCTTACATTCATACAGGAAATAGGGCGCCATCTTGTTTTACTTTTCCGTTGATCGACTGGAGACGGACTTCGTGATTCTTCGGGACCTTCGTCGGGTTCCAAAGACTCTGAAAAAGGTATAACGACGTGATGAAATAACACAGCCAAAATGAGTCCCATACACCGCAGACGTTTTTAGAAAATATCAGGGGTGGACGCGATCTCCGGTAAATTTCATTTTACACATTGTAAATTTGTCAAAAATACTTAGTAGAAATTTCAATCGAAATCGAAAAAAATCCAAACCCACGAATTATTACAAAAAAGCGTAATAATATTGTAAAACATTGGTATTATTCAATCAATCAATCAAATTAGCCATAAAAAAATAATTCGTGACTAAAAAGTAATTCTGCTAAAACACAGAGGTTGGTATATCTAATATATATTAATTTTCGTATTAAGTTGTACGTACCAGCGTAGCTGGTCTCATCTTCACCATAATGATCCATGAGGAATGGTATAGTAGTCATCCCGAATTTAGGATTCGTTTGAGCAACAGGAAGATCAACAAACTCCATTGACCTCTCTGGCTTTGTTTGCACCCATCTGTAAGCAAACAAGAGGATAACAATTGTACTTATAACATCTATCAGTTTACAATACATATTTCATATTATATCACCCACTAACTTCGTACCTACATTTATAAGCCATATCCCAACTGTTTTCACTGGTCGAGTTTTCGAGGTTTTAAACTTTTAATTTAATTTAATGAGCTGTGCCAGATGGATTTAATGGTTGACCAGTATTAGATAAACTGCACAATATGTATTCAAAATTCAAACAGAGTAAACAATTACTCATAACAAATTTGATGCAGTTTGTGCCTGAAAAACCCGGTACATCCCCAGGGGTCGGACTTATATTTTATCGAATAGTTTGAGAAGGGCTCGACTGGAGCCTTAGAATGAAAGAAAAACGACGTACCTGTGTGATTTGACAGCATGAAGACTAGCCCGCTGAGACGGGTCCTTTTGAAGCATTAGCTGAATAAGATCTCTCAAAACATCATCTAATTCTAATGGTATTTCATATTCTCCGCGTCCAATAACCTCAAAAAGTTTGTAGACATTCTCTCCCTCAAATGGGTACAACCCTGTCGTCATATTATATCTGTTAACGGTTGAAATTAAAATTAATTATACATCCAGAAAGATCTAGAAGCTAGGAAAAGGTACTAAATCATGATTAAATTCCTTACAATGTGACCCCGGTGCTCCAAACATCGACCTTAAAGCCAGAAAAAGAATTGGCTCCAAGTGCGATTTCCGGGGGTTGGAATGTGGGTGTTCCCTGACCAGTAACACAGGAATCATCAGCAGCAAAAATATCAATAGCCTACAAGAAATAAAAGGGAGGTTGTACAAAATGTTAAAGTTTTAAATTACTACCCCACCTTACCTACAACACCCACCTCAGCCACACCAAAGTCTGATATCTTGAGAGTGCCGTCTAAAGATAACAGGAGGTTGCCCGGCTTTATGTCCTTGTGAATTATTCCACGGCTGTGAAGGTAGGTAAGACCCTCTAAAACCTGTAGAAAGTACCCGTGAACTTGGTAAATTGGAAGTTTCTTTTTTGGAGTGGAATCGAGCAAGTCTTGTAAACCACCAATACAATGCTCCATTACAATATACATCTTTTGCTTTTCCGAAATATACAGCACATCATAACGTTTTATGACATTTACGTGGTCCAAACTCTTTTGTAACTGAATTTCGCTGGAAATATAAATAAAGTTTTATGATATTTACGTGGTCCAAATTCTTTTATAACTGAATTTCCCTGGAAAAATAGATAAATTTCGAGGTCAAATACATAAGGATAGCTTCATGAAAACATTATCATAAGTACCTAGATACTTGATAAAAAAAAGGACTAAATTACGTCTTCGAATACGGAATACCGTAAGTTTTTTGACAAGACAGAGGAGCACCGCATTATCATGTAAGAAATGGGAACCAAGTACCTACTCACCTAGCCACATTTTCTTCCCCATTCATAATTTTTCTCAATTTTCTCTTTTTTAAAATCTTGACTGCTCTTCGACATAGCGTCTCAGAATCTAAAACTTCTTTAACTTTGCCATAGGCACCTTCGCCGAGCATGTCTCCCATTACATATTTTCCTATCATTTTACATTTCTTCTTCTTTTTGTATATCACTTGATCAGAGTCGACCCTGTTGAAAATAAAGATGTCATGGGATCCATTCCTAGAGTCCCCAAATCCATCATCACTTTCACCAATATCAGCGTAATCCATCCAAATTACTTCAATTTACTAATAAATAAGACAAAGTACTACAAAATTATATTTTGACACAAACAAAACCAATCCCGGTTTGAAAGACGCCATTTTGAAACAAATATCGTCTGCTTTTTCAAATTATCATACAAAACCCGATATTCTGCCTTTATTATCTCATGTTTTATAAAAATCGTGTTTAATTTTTTATAAGAATTTTTTCAACTTTACTAAAAATGTGTGAATTTTAATAGGTTAATTTCTTTAATTTCTAAAACTATTGTACCTGTTGTGTTGTCTGTTGATAAATTTTCTTGTTTGTTATGATGCTTTCGCTTTGAGAGTTTTTGTCAGTTTTGTCTTAAATCTGAGTTGCTGATCTATATAAGTATTGTAAATTACATTTAATTGCTGAAAATTGAATAGGAACGTGTGACGGAAAGACAGTTCTACAACTAGGCCACTAGGATGGGGTGCTGTGCAGGGAAAGAAGAGGAGCTACCTGAAGACACCACGGACGCCAAGGTCCGCAGCTGCACTGATGTTTTTATGCTGATTATTTTTGTGCTGTTCTGGTTCTTACTGGTAAGTATTTCTTTAAATAAAGATTACCAGGTACTTATTTATTATACCCTGCCGAATAAGTGGAAATCCACCCACTACGTACCTACATTTGACAAGTGTTTATACATAAAGCTACCTCTGGCACTGCCTATTATTTGATATATTCATTTAGTTCTTGAATTAGCACCTAGGTAAAGTTTTTATCAGACAACAGTTGTACCTGTCTATGTAGTTCTAAAGTGCATGTATCGTCTTTTTTTAGATAGTAATTGCTGCTTTCGCTTTGGTGTATGGCAACCCTAAAAGACTAATTCACGGATCTGACAGCTTTGGAAATATCTGCGGCTCAGAAAATGAGGAAATCGGAAACTTGCAACTCAGTGGAATGGATATGCGCTCAAAGCCTTATCTATTTTACTTTGACGTTGAAAATATCAGCAAATCTCTTAAAATATGTGTCGCCAGGTAAGCGTTCTTTTTTTTGTTATTAAAACAATATTATAGCAATCGGATCCAGTCAAGCTTGATTTCTGCGGAACTGTAGTGACTATCTCAATCGAACCAAAAGCACGCTAACAACCCATTCGATGTTCTTTATCGGATTGAGTTCATGATCTCAATCCGACCTGGATCTGATAAAAACAGGCCTGATGTCATAGATATGAATACAAACCTTCACCCTCGTCAGACGCTGCTCCGCCGCCTATGCCTTCAACTAAAATTCTTCACCAAGTATAATGAAGTAAACCGATGACTTGATTAAATATCCCCCAGTTAATAAAATCGCAAGAAGTAAAACCTGTTTCCAAAATTTCCCTTTATCCTTTTGAATAGTTGTTAAAGTGTATTAATCTTCATATCTTTAATAAACCGTTTGTTTTTTGTAATTCAGATGTCCCAATAAAACTTTGGCAGACATGAAGGCTGTCGAGGCTTGGTATAACGAGACCAAAGTTGACTTGTGCCGATATTCCGGAACCGATGGCGGGCGAAGTGTGAAGGACAGTCAACTGCTTAGCTCCTCTTTTGGTCCCTGTCCAAAAACCCCTGTCTATGAAAGGTATGACATTATAGCCACTTCGACCTGGCTGTTTCAGACAATTGTGTTGATCTTTGAGAAATGTATATGAAACAAACGAGAAGAAAACAATCGATAGAAGGGTTTGCCAGTTTCTCGACCTTAGAAAACTTGTTTTTGTTAATGAAATGTGTGACAAAATGCCTAAATGTGATGAATTTGTACCCGAGGTTGGAACTTGTGACAGAGACATTTTTTTCATAAAATATCTTATTTTTGGTTTTGTCAACAGCAATATTTATTAAAAATTGAGAAACAGCAAGCACCCTGGGGGTTATGGTCAAACATAAATACCCATGGTTAACTTATAATTCTAATTCAGGACAAGAAATTTATAGAACATGCGGGCGTCTTTGTCACGTCTATGCGTAAAATTTGTGTATAGCCTAGAGTAACGTAGC
>Ga0194135_10002592_pt1 | contig 10982 bp, 11 predicted proteins | sample LitLau_LLRF_2013_FD_134024 | JGI IMG/M metagenome (GOLD analysis project Ga0194135, IMG submission 134024) | Freshwater sediment microbial communities in response to fracking from North America - Little Laurel Run_MetaG_LLRF_2013 (version 2) | ecosystem: Environmental > Aquatic > Freshwater >... | reverse complement strand
GCCATGAGGTCCGCCCAATCCACTCCACTCCGAGCATCTTTATCAGGGCACTGGCAGGAGCTAGGAACTAAATTTTTTTTAAGTAAATAAATCTGCATGAAAGCTGACCCTTTGTTAATAAATTGCCTAAAACCGAAAACAAAGTTTGAACAAAAATAATAATTATTAATCCAGATAATGGTCTAGTTGGGCAATTTAAAAATCCCTCCCATTTTATTGGTCAAAGGAAAAAGAAACTTCCGGTTATTCAAAGGAACGATATATATTCATATTTATTTATTCATTAGTTGCCGTTTCAAGCAAAAGTTCCTTATTTTAAAAAATTCGGTAAGTTTTTAATGTTTTCTGTCCTATTTATTCATCTAAAAACTTAATGTTAATAATGATAATGAAGCTGTTCGTAATTTTTGACTGCTTTTTTATATCATTCGGCTGATTTAACTTCTAAAAATGAGTTTGAAAGTACCCCTCTGTTCAAATTGGAGTACGAATACAGACGCCATTTTCCTTATTGTATACCACGATAAAATTTTATATTTTTTATCTATTTCAATCGTATTCTTTAAGCATTTTGAGGGTATGTACATTTAATGTTACTTTAGTATTTTTTTATTAATTTTCAAATTCATTTTCGACTTGCATTTCCTGTATGATACTGTAGGCCAACCTTTGTTATATTTACCTAAAATAAAACCCAGTAAATTAATTCAACGATTTAACTTTCATTCTGTTGAAGTTGTTGAAAAGTTGAAAAAAAATTCATCATGTAGATATATTTGTGTTAGAACACGAATTTTTATGTGAAGGTACTTGATGTGACAGGAATTTTCAAGTTGTGTCGCTGCTCCATTTGTTCAGTAGGCATTTTGACCATTACTCATTTATCTTTCTTTTCTTTCAGATATGAGAAGTGTCAGTATAAATTATAAACCTACCTCAAAGAATTTAAACAAAAGTGATTGGGATTTTAGCTGATATAAAATCTACTAAAGACTATAAGATTTTTAAAATCCCAACTAAAATTATTATTCATAAACATCCGTCATAGATCTATATTTTATTAAGTGAGTGCAAGTGCGCGGCTGTGCAAATTGACTATTTTACATTAAAATACACCCCTGTTTTATAAATCGAATGGCGGACGCGTCCAAGTGGAACCACGGGCAAAATCCACAACTTTTAAAAAACAAAATGATTCCAGAGTCAAATCATGTTTTAAATAACATGAACAACTCCATTCCTGCCAAGGAGTAAGTATATTTTGGTGTGTGGAAAGCGATACAGTTGCGTCGACCTTGACCTTGCTCTCTATGCGAGAGTTACCAAGTCCCGTTAGTTGAATTTCCTGTCTCATTCTGTTTCATTTCAAGTCTATTTTTCTTTGTTGGAACTATGATGTACTATACTTAGGACACCGAACGATGTCTATGATTACTACCAAAATCACACTGAGTTTCAATAACTCCAATTTTTATTAAAAAAAAAAGGTTTCATTTACTTCCGTTTTATTATATTTTTTGTTTATTTTTCAGAAACATGAACAGTGACGACCTTGGTTGGAAGTCCAAACTAAAACTCCCTCCTCCAGATAGGCGGATGAAAACTAGTGTAAGTATTTTAATAAAAAGCCGTATAGAACTTTAACATAATAATGGAAAATAGGGATTCCCGTATGAAGTTTTATCAGTTAATCATAATGTTAAACGTTTATAGTTCCCCCCTTGTGACCATTCATAATGAACGCGTTGACCTTAACGTAATTATAAAATGTAGGTTATGTGCCTTTGCTCTTTGCATGCGTGTTGGAAATTAGAAATAGTGTTAGACTATCAAATGTTAACTGATAAGACTATCTCGTTAAGATAGTACTGAATCCTCTGTAGTGAAGGTCACGTTTTCCCGATAACTGAATTGCAGCTTCAGCCGGGGATGTGGCTTAAGCTCATCTTGCGAATAGAAGTTACATGGTTCAAATCACCACTTGTTCAATTTTTCGACACCTTAAATATTAACTAGGTCAATACATAAAAAGAAAAACAATCTTAAATCATCAGTTTGGATACGCAGGGTTTCTCTAAGTCATAATAATAGTTTCGTCTTTTATTAAGCAGCGAAGTTAGGATCTGTGGTCCTTTCTTACACTTAACTGCTGAGCTAAAGCAGACCTCTTGATTATAGTGGGCTCCGAACCACTTACCCATCCCTCTGTAATCACTTAGGTGATGTGGAAAATTTTTACTTCAGTCGGGACTCTGAACTCTTGACCACACGCATGATAGACTTAGTCCTTACCAACTGAACCACAGACGCTGGTTTTTTTTTGTTTGTTTTTTCAATGTGATTAATTAATTTCAGGATGTAACGGATACAAGAGGCAACGAGTTTGATGAGTATTGTTTAAAGAGAGAACTATTGATGGGGATTTTTGAAAAGGGGTGGGAAAAGCCGTCTCCCGTGCAGGAAGCATCCATTCCGATTGCGCTCGCTGGAAAGGATGTCCTCGGGAGAGCCAAAAATGGTACCGGCAAGACTGGCGCCTACTGTATTCCCATTCTCGAAAATGTAGATCCGTCCAAAAATAAAATTCAGGGTGAGATTATTGTTCTTTTTTGCTTAGGCGAACAGATTATTTCGGTTTATTGACTTTTGTTTTTTCTGTTGCATTTTTTACGGTGGGTGATTAATTGTATAAAGTATGATAGTAAAGTAATCAGCGTTATACTGTGCAAAGCCTAAAAGGGTTGTGCTTAAAGTTGCTTAAAACCTTATGACGTCACAAGTCCTGTTCAAAAAGATACTGGCGAAAGCCGATTGATGCCCTACACTATAGAACGCTTGCTACGTTTCTATACCCTGTTCGCAGCTGGGAACGAACCATTGTTCTCTAAAATTATTTTGTCTTTTTGGAAAAAAACTTATTTTAAAATGACCGTAATTCGCATTAAGATATGTAGACAAACGGGTCCTTATGGAAGCGTACCTCAGAACCGGTTTTGGTTCGTTCCTAATTGCAAACAGGGTATAGCTTGTTTTATGCAGAATCACACCCTGTAAATAAATAACAGATCCACGGAAGTCCATTTTGTATTTCTTACTTACTAAGTCTTGGAATGATGAACCCTTTGTTCTGGCCTATGAATTACTGTGATTCTAAAATTACTGGTGAGATTTCTCTGATAATAAAATTCTATTTACACATGTTTGAATGTCCATACCATTTTTTTTTCACTTTGTTTTTATTATTTATGTTGACAGCCCTGATAGTGGTGCCTACGAGAGAGTTGGCTCTTCAGACTAGTCAAATATGCATCGAACTTGCAAAGCACATGGAAATTAAGTGTATGGTGACGACAGGTGGTACCAATCTCCGCGATGACATTCTACGGCTTTATCAGAAAGGTACCATAGAAAAATATAGATCAGAACTGGATGGATATCCTCCTAATGTTTAAAAAGTGGAGTTTGGAATCTAACATTCCGGCAACTTATGATAGGGGTCGAAACTATCAGGATTTCAAGTTTTAAAGCCTGTTAAGACAACAAAATGACAACTTCACTGTTTTACTACTTTTCCTTCGAAAAGTAGCCCTCTAGTTATGTTTATGATCTGGTAAGCACGCGTATCACGCGAACGCTAAATTTGAAGAGGCCAAGAGTCATTTATTAGTCCTACGATTAGAGTTAAAAAGTGTTATTTGGTAGCATTTTAAATAGCTTAGTGATTGCCTCAAACAGTGCTAGTTACGTGACCCCTTCATACACTTACGAACGGAAGCCCCAAACACTAGACACCCCTCGAATCGATTCGAGACGTCTCATAAGATCACTGCTGTGACTAGACGCTCCATGGCACCCCCATGTTTCCTGCAACAGCCGCTCAGTGAGCTTCAATGGCCGTTCAGTGTTTGGGGCTTCCTTTATGGAGAGGTTTCAGTGGTGGTGTCTCTTTATACTATCCACCTAAGGTTTTATTGTACAATTATGAAAACCCATGGTTGATTTGGTTGTTTGTTTGCAGTGCATGTAGTGATTGCGACGCCAGGTCGTATCATTGATCTGATGGACAAAAATGTGGCCGTCATGGACGAATGTAAGATGCTGGTGCTTGACGAGGCCGATAAGCTACTATCACAAGACTTCAAGGGTATGCTCGATCATCTTATTTCCGGGCTGCCTCCCAAACGACAAATTCTTCTTTTCTCTGCCACTTTCCCGCTCACCGTCAAAAACTTTATGGTAAGCTTACATGTGAAGTAATACCCTAGGCATTGATGGAGATTGAGGTTGAAGTTGATCATGTCTGGTATAATAGCCTGGATTTGGTTATGATAGACCTTACACTGGTATGAGTTGGCAGCATAACAAACTCTGATAGAAAAGCAATAGCCGTTTTACTGTGTTTTATTTTACTCTGAAATTATTCTAAATTGTTGATTCTTTGAACATAAATACGGCAAATTGAGATTTTTCTAATAATCTGCACTTCTCTAAAATCTAAAATAATTTATGAAATAAAAAGAAAATTGGCAAATTGAGGCTCTACACAGTAGCACGATTTTTGATCTCCTATCTTAGTTTTTACGTGGAATCATGCCACTTCAAAAAATTAAACAGTTGTCCTCTAACCTTAAACCCATCAACAAAGAGTTGGATATTATTTACAAAATGATGATCATTCTTAGGACACCTAACGATGTACCCTGATTATAAACATAATTAGCCTTACCTGATATTTCTTAACGAGAATTTTAATACATATCTGTATTTATTGCGCTATTAACAAGATGTTATTTTTCTTGTGATTTCAGGACAGACATTTACATGACCCTTATGAGATTAATTTAATGGAGGAGCTGACATTGAAGGGAGTAACCCAGTACTACGCATTTGTACAAGAACGACAAAAGGTGCACTGTCTCAATACACTCTTCTCCAAACTACAAATAAATCAAAGTATTATTTTCTGCAATTCAACGCAACGGGTTGAGCTTCTCGCCAAGAAAATTACCGATCTCGGCTATTGCTGCTATTATATTCATGCGAAAATGGCGCAGGCTCACCGGAATCGCGTCTTCCACGACTTCCGCAGCGGACTCTGCCGCAATCTTGTATGCTCAGGTACATCATATTCATTCATCCCTTCAATGTGGCTCTTAAGTCTGTTAGAAATGATGTATGGTCCGTCGATAAAAAAGACAATTGAAATATGCTAACCTGTCTATAGAAACCTTTACGGCTATTTTTTTATCAAACTGAATTTTTTCTTGTGATTGCGAATATCATTACCTACCTTTTTTACAAAAGTCATTTTAATGTAGTTTATGAAGGCCGGAGCTAGGAATTCAAAACTATCTTTTTGGGAAATACACAGGGAGTTGACAATTTGTTTTCTGACTAAATGGTCGAATATGATATCTGATAACATTATCTGTGATTTTTATTTAAAACTTTTCGTTGTAACATTACTGGACAGAAGCTAGGAATTACATATGGCTTCTTATGAAAAATTACATGAGCGCGTAACAATATGAGTAAAAGTCTTTAGACGGACAGTTTATTAAGTTAATGAATTCGGTGTAGAACTAAAAGAATTTAAATGATGAACATTCTTAGGACACCTAACGATGCACCCTGATTACAAACGTAATTAGCCTAAACTGAGAAAATTCTATACCAGCATCGTAATACAATAATGTGAAATTTTGTGCTAATGAATTTTTTTTGGACTGTTTCAGATCTTTTCACGAGAGGTATCGACGTTCAGGCTGTAAATGTCGTCATCAATTTTGACTTTCCTAAAATGGCGGAGACATATCTTCATCGTATCGGCAGATCTGGTCGTTTTGGCCACCTGGGTATTGCAATCAATCTCATCACTTACGAGGATCGGTTCGCCCTTCACAAAATCGAATGCGAGCTCGGTACTGAAATCAAGCCAATCCCTAAGGTATGTTGGTGGTTTCTTTTTCTTTCATTTCAATCAAGATAATTGGCAGGGGTCACGAAATTTTTTGAGTTGAGTTCGTGGACTCGACCCGATAATGGGCCAATGATAGAGTACGGCAGTTAATTTAGCTTGCTTTTGGTGCGGTTTAGTCAACTCAGTCAAGATCCAACTAAGAACAGGCCTATAGTGTAACAAGAGCGGAAACAGGGCCATTACACCAGTAGGTCGAGTGTATATCCGCTGTTGGTGTACGTATGTAAAAACCTGAAAGTACATTTCATGTGTTGATATTGAGTTACTCTACTCGCTCCTTCCCTGCAATAATATACAGCGAATTATTGTAGCCCTACACAGTAGAACGGCTTATAACCTTAGTCACTTGTCAATAACTCGACCCTGGAATTTGGCTGCATCAATCGGCGGACCGGGCCCGTACGTTAAATTGGGCAGCTGTATGACTTAAGCTAGGGATTTTTTTCCGTGTCTCTTGCCCTAATCCTAACCTAATCTGCATGAGCAAGACGATACCGCTAAAAAGTGACATTTTATGACTATGAGTAACGGGGTATCTTGTTCGCAGGTGATTGAACCAAAATTGTACGTTGCCGAGTTGCAAGAATCGTCGCAAAGTGAAGAGACCGACGTGAGCAAATAGTGGGCATCGAGTATAAAGAGCAGTCGGCCCCATTCCCCTATATACCCCTGTACATAGTTCACATCAGCCCATTCCTCGAGGTTCAAATATTTTTTTACCGTCTGCGATTTGAATTTTCTCCGCAGACACTCGAATTTGTAGTTTTTCCGAAATGAAAGACATTGAAGCGTAAGAAGGCTTGAGTTTAGTGGAGTCTCCCAACCATCTGCTTTTGGCCAATGACCGCCTTGCACGACCATCTTGACATCTTCAGTTCTCTAGGTCATTGGCTAGGAGAGTTGGAAGGATGCCCCTCTAAGCTCAAGCTTCGAATAATAGTTGTAAATATGAAGGATGTACAAGTTGTTGAGATTTTGTGTGAAGTACTGTTGTAAACCGTCTTGCGCGACGGCTAATTATTCATATTTTTCTACTTTCGCGCATTTATTGCGCCAGTTTCGAACACCAGAAGCTGTTAATTGAATATTTTGGGAATTGTTTCCTAACTACTGAAGATCGATGTAGTTTAATAAGCAGGATGAAGTGGTTTCGTTAATTTGATGGGTTTTTCGTCCTTAGAGAACTGAGTTTTTTGGGGGTCGCCGGTCGGGGGTTTTCCATTTTTCTGTCTGAAATTTGAAATCCCCCGACCGTAGTGCTCTTCCCGCGCTGTCTTTTATTGTTGAAACACTGTGCTGCCATAGGTTGAGTTGCGTTGAGATTTTATGGAAAGTTGTTGAATGGTTAGTTCAGTGTTTTGACCAGTGGCCAAGTCTTGTGTTGTCCGTCTGTCTAAAAAGTCGCAGTCACCTTTCGGTTGTAATTTTTCACCTTATTTTGGAAATATTTTTTTCTCGGGTTTAATGGTTATATTGGAGGATTTGATAACTGTGATGTAATTTTATTTAATTATTTATTCCGGTTTTCAACATCGACCGGGTTTATTCTATCAATTTGCTGAAAATATCTTTTGGTTGATAAGATCATATCATTTTTTAGCAATCTATTTAGTCACAAGTTATGAATCTAAAATAATGTTATCAGAAATTTTTTAATTTATTATCAGTGTCATTTATGCAAATGGTTTTCGAGGACGATACTATATTGGAAATCAAAAATTGCAAATGAAATGAACTTTTTTGCAACAGGAGGCAAAGTAATCAAAGATTCTCTTGTTGGATTTTATGTATTGCATTTCTTTTTAAATTATAACTTTTCGACTGCGATAAAATGGCCTTGTATTTACTTCGTTTTTATGCATAAGAGCCAACGGTACAATACGATGAATGGCTCGCTTAACCCTGGTTTAAAGACCATTGTACCGTTCGCCCTAAGTGTAACCTACTCAAAATATACCGTATGCAGAGGTGGGCCACATTTTAATCAATTCGCCGTAAAATGCATTGGAAGTTGCAGAAATTTTGGCCCACTGCGGTCACTGGGCTCGATTCTTATGGCGTGGGCGTCAGCATACTCAATTTTTTGCAACTTTTATTACAAATACGTCGAATTGAGACCCTGCACAGAGAAACAGTTTTCACAATGCTATATATTAGTTTTTTATGCTGAATCTGTTTTTGTAAAGAGTCTATTAGTATATTAGATCTTACTCAGGGTCACGAAAGCAGGGTCCTCAAGGGAAAAAATGTAATGACGCCAAGGAGGTGAATTCGTTACAAGTAGGTAGAGTACCGTTCGCCATTAGTAAGAAGGTCTTACTGTGAACAATGGATCCGCAGTGTCAGTTTTCAAATTTGGAAATTAGCTGGCAAAATGTGTTTTTCGCCATATTCGAAGAACTAAACTTGTTTCAAATTTCCACTTTTTAAAAAATGACGGGAAACACTAACGAGCTCTAGCGGAGTCAAGTAAAACTAAAATTGTCTTCTTTTTAAACCAGTTATCAAGTTTTCACTTTTTAAAAAATGGCGGGAAACACTTACACCCTCTAGCGGAAATTTCTTAAACTAACTTTCACTTTTAAAAAAATGGCGGGAAACACTATCAGCCTCTAGCGGCGTTTTATTAAACTAGTTTTTAGTTTTACTTTATTCCGTCAGAGGTCGTTAGTGTTTCCCGCCGTTTTTTAAAAGTTAAAATTTGAAAACGCTTGAAAAGTTTAGTTTGACTGAATTCCGCTAGAGCTCGTTAGTGTTTCCCGCCATTTTTTAAAAAGAGGAAATTTGAAACAAGTCTATTTCTTTGAATATGGCGAAAAACACATTTTGCTAGTTTTTAAATTTGAAAACTGACACTGCGGATCCATTGTTCACAGTAAGACCTTCTTACTAATGGCGAACGGTACTCTACCTAATTGTAACGAATTCACCTGGCGTCATCTAACTATCCATCTATACCTTTGGCAAATTATCTAACCTCCTCGCACTCATGGTGTCTTATGCGATCTCGCGCCCATATTATACCAGGGGCTAGCAAGGGGAATCACAATCTGTATAGGATTATTTATGTTAATAGGCATGATGTAAAGTTTCTACATTTATTCGTGTACAAAGCACAGACAACTGAGTATCAGAGATGACAAACATACGAAAAAGAGCCTTAAACTAACGCAGATGGTACACAGACGTTTTGAATAATTACAAAAGATTAATTTACAAACCCTTCATAGATAAAACTCAATAACGTTTCGTAAATTTTTACGGTTAAATCAATAATAAAATTTATAAAAGAGAAATGACAGACTGAAAAAATTTGCGCTGGAATTGGTCCTAAGGGTTGATCATGCATTAAAACAATTTGATAGCGGGCTCCTCAATACAAAAATTATCTGTTGCTCTAATGGTACTTTTGAAAAAACAAGGTGGAAAAAGAGCTCACTGAGGCTGAGGTCAACCATGCTCAGTTAAAATAGTCTGGACTTTAACCGCCCTGACGATAGGCACTATAACCTACATGGGAAAAATAGTTCTTAAGTAATGCTTGGTCGACATAACCTGAATAGGTAAGTATAACCCGCCATTTGATGGTCAAGAAATAGAAAACTTCCTACCGTAACTCATGCCCCGAAATAGAAGTCCAGGTTTTTAGATAAAAATAGCTGCCCGACTATGCTCTAAAAAGGACCATTAGGTAATTCTAAATCGCAAAATTTAAAGTTTTAGGTACCAATCGATATATTCTATAGATATGGCTACTAAGACAACGAGAAAGACCTACGTAGCGATACAGATTATTGCACTTAAAAACAAAAAATCTGTCACAACCCAAATTTAAAGAAATTTAAATCCTAACAGTCAAAACATTATTTAAAATTATAAATTTAAAAAGGGGAACATAGTTTTTACAAATACTTGGTGAACACTCGTACTGCCGCAAGGCAACTCCTATATCGAATAAAAGCACTCAAAAAGACTTAAGCGCCACACTTGACATTAAGCTCTCTCATCCCATTTAACAAAGCTTTAATTATTATTATTATGCAGAACGTACTGTAGGCTAATATAGAGATAGGCTGCGTGTGTTGTAAGTCCGTGTCGGACGCATAACGCCGGCTCTCAACTTGAACTTAACGCGGCTCAGGGCCGGGAGCTAATGGAAATGCTCCGTTGCAGCAAGGAAGTATCAATATCTGAGCTAGTTAGAGTCAAGATCAGGGGTTCGGCGTCTGACACGGACTTAAGACTACTGAACCTGGGCTTAAAAAATACTAGCCAACGGTACATCCTATTCTTAAAAAGTTCTCGACTATAATAAATAGAAATGAGACTCTTAAAAAGGTGTAGCCGCCGTTTAAGTAGTTGACCGATCATGACCACACTTTCATTTCTTCATAGCGAAAAACGAAACGAAAAAATAAAAAAATGCGTCATAAATCGGTCAGCATCTCCGACGTAGACTATGTTTATACATGTGAAACAATGATCGCAGGCAGCGCTTAAAACTATTAATAGGTATAAATATATGTAAAGGGGATAATATAAGAGGGAGTAGGGAGGGCCATCACACCACGTGACTTGTTGATCTAATGCTCAATTCTTCTCTCCTTTATTCGTTCTTGTCTTTGTCGTCGGACTTCTTTCCGAACGGAATTACGGCTTTCACCCTAAAAGAAACAAAACAATTTAACAAATCAGATCAAAAAATGAAAGTAGTTAAATTTTTAATAGATATAGTTTTGGCGCGATTTTCATACTGGAATGTTTGTTGATTTTTTGTTAAAAAAAACCTTATAATAATAATAATAATTGACTGAGCGAGCGAAGTCTCCGATCTGACGAGATAGGAGATTTTTTCTTTCGTCGGATGTCTGTATGTATGTCCGTCAGTCCAGTCTAGAGGTCACAGTTTTCAAGCGATTTTGATGAAACTTGGCACACGTATTCCTTGATTTTTAACTTAGATTTTGTCGAGAGCTTTTTTTGATAGGGGGAAAAATAAGGG
>Ga0194135_10002591_pt1 | contig 10987 bp, 8 predicted proteins | sample LitLau_LLRF_2013_FD_134024 | JGI IMG/M metagenome (GOLD analysis project Ga0194135, IMG submission 134024) | Freshwater sediment microbial communities in response to fracking from North America - Little Laurel Run_MetaG_LLRF_2013 (version 2) | ecosystem: Environmental > Aquatic > Freshwater >... | reverse complement strand
GTTGAACACTACATCCGATGCCTGAACGCCTACATCCAAGAAGTGAAAAACCTTAAAATCAAAAACCAGGAGCTGGTGACTGCGGCAATTCGAAAAGTCGAAAAAACACAAAACTGCGATCTAATGATAGGTATGTGGTTAGCAGGAGAAGGTGGAAAACGAGCCTATGCTGAATTTCCTCAACTAAAAATACTCGAAGACGAATTTAAGGCAATGATGTCTCGAGTCGCATAGCCAAACTTTCGAATAAAGCCTGCTGGCTCTAGTAGCTTGAGCTTGAAGTTTTGTTACTAATATATTTCTTAAAGGGGAAAAAAAATTAATGCAATATGATGATAGACTTACTGACCATATGTCTATCTCAGAGTATCGATCCAATTCTCATCCAGTCTACGTTGGTTCCATGTGGTCAGTATAGCATGTAATTCCCAACTCTTGCCTTAGCCCGTTTCTTGGTTTACAAAGATTCGTCAATAAAACAGATCATATATGATTTTCCAGAAGGTAGACTTCGTAAAAGGGTGTTAGAATGAATCTGGAATTGAAACTTGGGCTCCATGGAATTTATTTTTGTAAGCAGTGAGCCAACGTACACGTCGCTCATATAGACAAGTAACAAATTGAATGAGATGTCGTTCTGTCGATCCCCTAAGGCAGGTTAGATGTAATAGGTGAAAATACGGTACGGGTAACTGTGATCATTTAAAAAAAAATTCTAGCTAAAAGTCTATTGACTTCGTCGTCTCTACATTTCTGGAAATCTAAGATAACAGTTATTTAGAAAGAGTGGTTTGTGGTTGATTAAAAAAAAACATTTTTCGAAAATTTTTTGTCGAATCTGATTGAGAAATTTTTGAATTTCAAAAAAATAGTGATCACACTTACCCCACGGATGGGGTAAGTATGATTGATTATCTCTATATTCGCCCACGTTAAAAAGCCTGGTAAACCTGTGACCAATTTGACAATCAGCGAAAGTTGCACTTTCATCTCTGCAGCCCTGAGATGTCAAAAAAGAAACTTTTCGAGGCAGTTTAGTTCATAATGCCATTGAGAGGACCTTGCGGGACAAGTTACCTGGCGGCAGGTTTCTTAAAAAACTTTGTTTACGAGTCATATTAAATGATCACAATTGCCCCGTGATCCCAATTACCCGAACCGACCCTATCTCTTGTAGCTTCTCAAGTGACAAACCACAAGCATCATCCCACAACCTTTAGTTTTTTTAATCTGAAATAATAAGGGAGTTATATAGGAAGGCCTATCTGCCTCTTGTCATTTGATCCGCAAACTGCTCTCAGCAGCCCTTGACTTCTTCTGACCTTTGACATCAAAACCGAATGGAAAGAAGAGAATTCGAGTTTTAAGCCCTAATAAGCTTCTGTTGGATAGTTACAACATTTTCTTGTATGTATGTTTTATGCAGGGGATAAAATTTGCATAGTAGCAAAAGAACGTTTTTGCTGAGCGGATAATAAAAGGGTACCAAATAATAAAACTGTTAAACTAATAATATAAAACATTGTAGTATTGATAATAAGGTGTAAAAAATATGGCGCTAACGCTCCTTGATCTAACTGCGGCTCCTTTAGATGCTCAGAAAACTCTGATATTTTATACCGATTTTATTTTGTGTTGTACATTATTTCTGTCACCAGGTCCGGCTACATATCTAATTATGAAACATGAAATTCATTGTTGGCATTCTGCCGTTACTGATCATAAGAGCAGACTTTCTTGGTAGAGGCTGAAGGTGGCTCAATTTTTAATAGTTTCTCAGGAAAGCTGCATTTTGAACTGGAATAGCTCTTATTAAAATTATTCCAGTGACGTGCCATTTCTTCGGAACTAGAAACTGGTGTATCGACCTAAAAAGATATTATTTTTTATACCATTCATACCGGTACTATACTTCAAGTGAACATCAAAATGTACCATAAATTTATAATTGGTTGGGCAAGGATGATTTCGTTTTACTCCAGTCGGGAGGAATGAACTGGCAAGAAATAGGACACATGAGGCTCCACGCCAATTTCATGTGCCAAAATTCCAGTGATATAAACGTCGTCCATGTTGATCATCGGAGTAACAAGTGCGGCTTTCAAAAGCGGTAGAATTAAATCTGACCGGAGCAAGTAACTCGCACCGTAAAGGAAGCCATACCAGTCCTTGCCCGCAAATAAATATCTCCGGCACGTAGTATTTCGTTTCCCGTCGAACGGGGGAAGGACAATCTTGGCTGCCACTAGAAATGATACGAAACAATTTTTTTAATAATTCAAATCCATCAACTCAGGCCAAACACAGTAATGGCGGGAAAATGTGGTTAGGAAATACCACGGCAGGGAGGCGAAAAAGAAATGGTGGGGGTGGAATAATTTAGTAGCGCTTTCCTCATTTTTTTGTTAGGAATTCATGGTATGGCTCAAGGAGTTCATGATAGGTGAAATTATAATACAAATCAAAGGGTGAGTTCGTATTTATTAACTGGTGGAATATTTCGGAATCATTTTTCAGTAACCCGATGTAGGTTAATAATTTACTGCGCACGCTGCGCGCTGCATTATTGTATCTTATTATATCTGCTAGGCTCCGAAGCCGAAGTTTCCAGAACTAGGTGTGGTCGTTTTTCTCCAAAACGACCAAAAGCCGAAATAACTTTTTTGATCTAACCTGACCTATAATTAAAACAAATTAGTCGTGTTCCTCCTTATGGTTTTGGTCGTTTTAAACGTCCATTGGCCGTTTTCGGCTTCGGATACCAACATATGCATGAATATGATGTGAGTTAGGGATTTTGGAATCTCCCCTTCTGTAATTATTTACAATAAAATCCATGTGATTGAAGTGATTTAAAGGTTGACTGAAGTCAATGGTTGGCTGACAACTTCAGAGGACGAGTACAGTCTCTTTCCGCCATGTCACGGACCCAGCTCAAATTATTACCGCAAACGACGATACGAGCGAGCGAGCTTAAAGTAAACTAGCCCTGATTCTAGAATCCGTTCGCGCATCCTACTGATTCTAGAATCAGGGCCAGTTTACTTTTTCTCGATATTTGCATGGGATTCGAGGTTTTAGCTTAAAAAAATGTACTGCTTGTCATCTCCGAGTGTTTTCTTTTTGTAATAAATTCAAAGCGCTTCTACTATATTTCGGCTGCGAACCCAAATCTCAACCACTTCGAAGATGGCGTTAAATTGTGGTGGCATTGCTTGCTTTAAATACTAAGTCCATATGGGGAACCGAAGCGATTTCACGATAATTTTGAAATATAGCCCGGAAAGCTTTTTTCCGGATCTTTGATCCCGTTTTGTTTATAACCAAGCCCGGAAAACCTATACTACGGCGACTTAATCGAATAAAACTGTCTTACATAATTCCACCTAGAGGATTCGCTGCGGCAATTTGAAGCGCAAGCGGAACATTGATGAAAAAATCATCATCTGCCTTTAGAATCCAGGACGGCAGTGGAGAACCAGCCAGGTTGCAATGTCCAACCAACCAATTGTACATAAACATTTGTCTCAAGGTCAAGTTCTGATAATTGTGCTCGTAATCGCCCTGGATTATGTCTCCAAAAGTAGCTGCCTCGGCATCTATATCAACCTGGATATGAAATATCACGTTTACATTTAAAAATCAGTTCTGGGCATTAATGACGTTTACTTGCAACGCTGCATTTTCTGGTCTTCCAAACGCGAAAAGAAGCCGCACTCCTAGGCTTTGAAAATACTCAGGCGTACCGTACGTAGTCCTAATTGAACTCCGATTCTCAAAGTGTCCAACGGCAGTGGTTATCAAAATCAGCATCTTGACTTCTGGTCCACAATAATTTCGGCTCAATGTAACCGGTGAATTTACATAGATATTCATCAGTCCAAATGTAATATAGTCGCCTACCATCATCCTCAAATTACAAAAAAAAACTATCTTATTGTGCCTCCTGTTTATTTTACCTTTCTAATATATGCAGCCCATAATTTTTTTCCCATATACTTTGCATTTGGCGGCCACTTTTCTAGTTCCGGATCTGTTGCATTCCAGATTTGGCGTATCTTCCTCGTTTTTTCTTCCGCTTCACTCTGCTCTGCTGGACAGAGGCAGATTTGCCATAATTCATCCTCAACTGAGCTACATTTATCATTTGCGTCTAATCGACGACCGGAGATAAATTCTGGGACGTCCATGGCATAAGCGTTTTCGTCCGTTCTTTCACGTTTGTCCACGTTCACCACAGTTTGAAACTCAATTCTTCCAGGTTGAGCTTCAAACGTTAAATTGTACTGGGTCAAATCCGATGTTAGCTTTTCCCGTGTGAATCGAGAAACTGAAAGTGGATTCACCCACCACTTGGCACACTCTGTGTCCTTAAGGCGGAGGTTCACGTGACGAATGCTGAACAGAGTCAATTTCCTAATTAATTCTGTCAATTTTGTACGAGCTAGTTCCTCGGCGCTCGAGTTTGAATCTGTGATAAGGAACCTCCTATTAAAAGTCCACTCTTCAATCCTTTCTGCCTGGCCGTTCACAAATAGTAACTTTGAAACTGAGCCCTCAGTGCCGAAAACGCCTGAATAGAGTAAAACAATTCCAACGCCAAGTAAAATGAAAATGCACAAATTTTTCCTGCGCAAGTGCATTGCGGAATTATTGTATTACAAGTCCAAGCAGTTTTGGCTATGGGTTACTTATGATGTTGCGCTGATGAGGTATGTATTGCACGTATTTGCTCAATCACTTCATGAGTTGCAATCGGACCAGCAGCGGGCAACATTTTGTTGAACAGTGCCTGATAATTCTGTTTAAGTATTGGGGCCGCCTGTGACGGATAATTACCATTTTATAAAACAGACGTTCAGGAATAATCTAAAAATTATCATTGAGGATAATGCAATGGTGATAGCAAGAAACCTATTTCCGATTCTATTGTATCTACGCTCGTTATTTGAATCCATTTCTCCTTCACTTGGTTGGAACTTGGGATCTAATTTAGGTCACTTTCGCTTTTATCAAGACTAGTAAAATTAAGATAAGGATTGAGCCACAGTTTAGTATGCAAACAGAATTAACCTTGGTGCAGTAGTAATTAATATGATAATGGGAAATATTTTTTTTGCCCGAACTTTTGACCAAAAATGCAGGAACTAAAAAACTAAAATTTAGAATTTTAAGGCTGTATTAGTATATATTCTGTCAGGCTAGGCTAAATGAAGTTATATTAGGTTAGGTTAGGTTTTTTGAAAAACTTGGAAAATTTTCGGAAAATGTTCAAGGAAATTTTCAAGTTTTTCGAAAAAGCTAACCTGACCAAAAATGACTCCAAATGTTATGATTCGTGAAGATCCGTTGAAATCCAGAAAAAAAAAATTTTTCAAAAAAAAAACAGAAAAAAACGCGTCCTTTTACGTTTACCCCAACCTTACACCCTTCTCGGGTACCGTAATTACGTGCGTGATGAAACCTATAGTTTCTCAAACTATTGAGAATAGTGTAAAATCAGACCAGACTGGAATTTATGATTAATTTCTTCTCACAACTGTGGTTGAGGAAGTTGCTAAGTTTACTAACTGCTCTTCACTGCATTTCTAAATACACTGCTTTCCTTAGTGGGGTTGAGAGCGATGGGAACGCCTCGGGATGTTTTTTAGGTAAGTCAGAATCTATTTCGATTGTTCTTTGGATTACTTGAGTTTCTATTTAAAATAAGCAGGTGTCCTACTTGGAGAAATATAAAGATGAAATGAGTATGAGCACGGGAGTCAGATGGTATAAATTAAGCTAAGTAACGTTTTGATACGTTAATCATTTCCAGAAGCTTTTATTTAACTCCTGACGTGAGTATTTGTATACAACCTCAGGACTTCAGTTGAAGAAAGGATTGTGACGGAAGATGGTATTTGTAATACCCGCTAAATTTCTGGTTGGAGAGTATGGGTTTTTACAACAATTCTGCCAAAATCTCCGCTGATGCGCTATTGCACCATTCCATGAGGGCCTTGGTCTGCGAGTGATCGGAGCCAATCTGAAATCAGAAAATAAACGGAAGTTAATTAACATGAATACTCACCAGTAAGAGTTTAAAGGAATTTACATCAATATGATCTCCCTCGTTTAAGTGAAATTTAAGACTTAGTTTGAACACTGACAGTTTCCCGAGTTTGATTAACACGGGCTGGTACTGGTAGATGCTGAGAAAAACTGAAGTCGAAAGAAGGGACCACAACAGGACGTTAACCTAACATTGAGGGAATGAAACAAGACAAATTTCAAAAAATCCTGAAACAAATGAACATATAGTACCAGAGTTCGGAGAATACTAACATACATACTAACATAGCCTTCTCCGTCTTGTCTGTCAAAACGAGCTGCATCCAACTTTTCTGACGGGTGTATTTCCTGAATTCCCGTGACCAGACCTACGAGATCAAGGAATGTGCCAACTTCGAGGCTGAAATTTCGGTTCCGCCAAACTAATCTGGTGAATTTCCTTCGGTGGTTCGTAGACTCGGTTGTGTAGGAATTGGATACCTCGTATCCGTGAGATATATGTCCGTTTCCCATGTACGTTTTTTGCTCGGATGATGGAATTATGAATCTCGACAGCACCATTGAGCTAAAATCCAAATTAAGGGCAGAATTTGGTGTTTTAATTGAAGAAACTACGAAACTAACGTTTACTAGGTTTGTTCTCCATTCCGGTTAAATGTCGAAAAGAGAACAATTGAATTGACCCAGCGCAGTCCTCAATAGCAAGACGGCGGCCAAATTTTGGACCGTTTGGACATGCATGTCCAAAATTGCGTCCAAATTTCACGATTCTCCCCTGCATTTGCTCAACTCAAAATTTTTTATGAGAATTAACCCGTAAGAATTTGAGTTTTGGAGGACCCCTTAGGAATATTTTCAAATAAAAAAAAAATTCAAATTTGCGGAAAAATAGAAGAACGGAAATTGGGCCGCTAATATTGTCCAGGAGTAAGTTAGAATAGTCTCCTCTATCACATATAAGACAATAGTTAAGATCTGCATGTTACCTTTGGCGTGGTTCCATTGTTAGACAATCTAAGCATTTCAATTTTCATAAACACAATACATCAACTTCCAATTTTTCTGTAATTGTTAAGAAAGACGCCAATTTTAACATGAATTTCATAACACTGCATCAACAACAAAAAACTGGCCGAATCTATAAGATAGTTACTAAATAAAAGAAGTCAATTTTAAACTGCAAGTAACTTATATTAGAGTTACTTATCCTATTTATGTGTTGTAATTTTAGAATCAGAGTGGAACAATTAGCGTTAGTGTGCACATTGGAATTGGAATATCTTGCAAATCTAATGAGTTAAAAAAAATCCTTGATTAACCTAACATTGATATTTAATATTTTAATGGATTTGAATTTACCAAATCCATGCATGACTGAAAGAAAGTTACAATGACAATTAAATTAAAATGAAACTATAAAGTTAAGTTATTTGGATTCTACGATACTTGTGATAGACCACGCGCCCACCACATACGCCTAGGAATGAGATTTGGATACACTGCAATAATGTAGTGAGAATCAGAGTAATGTGGTGGACTGCTTGTCTTACAATCGGAATTGTTTTTATTCCGCACAGCTGATTCATTCGAACGTCAAAGAAATACCGATTTTAGCAACAATTTCGAATTTTGTTAGCAACCAGAATTAAAATTACTTTTTCCACGAAGGCGGAAACCTGATTAAAGGGTACGGGGGTTTGTTTGTGAATCGCGTATGGGATTAGTTCCTTTGAAAGGTAAATTGAAATTGTGATTAATACATAAAGTCTCAAAACTAATCCGTTCATCCTCTACACAATTCCAGGTTCTGATTTACAAACAATACATCCACTAATGTATCCGAAATTTTTCTGATTTCCTATAAAGTCAATATTTAATATATAATAGCAAATATTGAAAACGGCCAGCATATCTACGGCACAGGACTAGAATGGGGATTACGTTATTAAATGCAATCTGTAACAAAGCATCCATGAAAGTTTATACTGTTTCACTTATTGATATTAAATTCAAGATTTTTTATAAGAAGTTTCTAAAGTCAGTGATGTGCATTATTTACTAATTTTCGGGTGTGCTTTGTTGTGTCTCAGATATACTGCAAATGTTAAACCTAAATTTGATTTTTCAGAGGATGTTCCAAGGCTAAATAAAGCTAACAAATAAGACAAACAATTCACTAGGGATGGGGGACGAGATCGAGCTGGAAGTTTTACACGCATCATGTTCAGACTGTAAAGAAGTCAGAGGCTTACTCAGGTGTGACAACTGTAACAAGATTTCAACCAGTAGACAAGGCAACACCTATACAGAGAAAACCGTGGAAGTGGAAAAAATATATTGTTGCTTATGTGAGTATTCAACGAATCGTCGTGTCACTATGGTGGAACATATGCAAACTCATACCAACACCCGTCCAAAGAAATGCGAACTCTGTGGCGCATCATTTTCCAGTTCATACACTTTGCGTCGACACATTAGGAGTAGTGCTCACTCAGAAAGACCGTCTTTGACATGTCGAATTTGTGGTAAGAAGTTTCATACTGCCCATAACTTACAGGCACATCAAACTACGGCCCACGGAACTAGCAAAGGATATAAATGCGGTACTTGCTCCGTACTATTCCAGAATCGGCGGTATTTGCTAACCCATCTATTGACCCATCAAAAGTAGCTCGTATCCCAGCCATTATTCCAAGCAGTCACGCTAATCAACACGCAAAAACTAAGGGGTGTGACCGGTGGAAAATGCCACTGGGGATGGAGACAAAACTCAGCTAAATTTACACAATAGCATGAGAAGAAATGCACAATGTCATGTGGTAACTGAAGTTCTACAATAATTACTTTTAAAAAAGCATGAAATATTTATTTTGGTTTTTAATCAACAATCTGTGATTACCAAAAAAGCCATTATGTTTTGCTTGTAAAGCTTAACTTTAGAATCTTATGTAATATCTCCCTTTATGCTTCAATTTAAAGATTTTTTTGGGTTAAGATTAGACCTTTATTTATGTTCATAATTCTAAATCACTTACTACTCTTATTACAAAAATTTTCGTTTTTAATCTAAGACTAGGAAGAATGAGTGTCTCAATAAATCAACTTCAAAATAAATTCTGGTGATGGTTTGTCTTCACATTATTTAATAATGTTCACTAAACGGTTAAAAAATAGAAAATATTAATTCGACATTTATATCGTGTTTAAGACTTTCCCATCTTGCCAATAACTTAAGAAAATATCAATTTGGACATTATTAAAAAAATCAATTAATACCTGTTTTTCTTTATTGAAGAAGATGCTCGGAATTTTATCCATGTTGTTTCTGAGATTATCAGGCGTCAAGCTCTGAATGCTATATACCGAACGCCATAAAAGAAGTTTGAGACGTTGTAATTGAACTTCATCTTGATACTCTTTATATTTGGAATGCCCGTCATTGGTCTCTGTTTTTAAATTTGTTTTTAAAGTCTAATAATTTCAAGTTAGCTTAGCTGAAATTTGTGATTTCAAAATTGAAATCAACTAGCAAAATTATTTATACAATTTTATTACCAAATCAATCCAGCAACGGGAAAGAAAAACGGGTACAAATTAGATATCAAAGGAGCCATGAACAAACTAAGAATTGATGGAGGTACATTAAATAAACTGAACTTGTGAACGACAAGGCTGGTTTAACTGTACGAGCCGGACAGTTGGCGCGTCCCAGTCCCTCGACTTGAATTTGTCAAGACGACTCCGAAGCAACTTTTCTGTGCACAAGTGGGGTGAGCAATTCGAGTGATATCCTTTTCGAATAATAACGTGAGCATGAAAAAAGCTCCGTCTTGTATTCATTATCCAACAGTAAAACCAATCAATGAGTAATTTTTTAAAATAACTGTTGAATATGAAGGTGCAGTGCGGGTAAGGCATACAAGAAGAGGCTCTTGTTATAGCTCTAGAAACTCACCGAAGATACATATACATTACTGAGTAAAACTAAATACTAAGGTGGAGAAATTGGCAGCTAGGTTAGATTTAGCCACAATATACCAAATATATGTGAATACACAGCGAAAGGATGTGGTTAGAAGAAGTTTTAAAGGTCACTCAAATGTACAGATGAGCTGAAGTTTTTAGCTGAGACCCACATTAAGATGCGCTTCGAAATGTTCGAAACGCACCGGCCATGCCAGTGCGTTCTGGAGATCCAGATGGGCAAGAGATACTTGGGAAGCGGTAAGAGGAAGAAAAAGTTCTTTGTGAAGGGGAACCCGAAACGAAATCTCGTGAGTGATAAATGGTTTCTCGGCGTTAAATTGTTCGATTTTATATCAGCTACACATCGCCAAATTGAAATTCTTTCTTATGGGACGGAATAAGCTCATGTGTGGGACATGTTACCATTTTGGTCACTACCTAAAACTCCTCTGTATCGATTTCTAAATGTAAAATGCGACACGTGGGTTCGGATAAATAATTTACCACGCAGGAAAAACCCCTTAAAACAAATTATTTGTCGTTGAATTCATTCATTCTTTAAAGAATTACAGTCAAAATGTTAGGAATGCTCGGGCGGAATTTAAGGTTTTTGTCGGGATCTAAATTCATAATCTCAGGATATTCTGTCGCCAATTCAATTAAAACTGAAATAAAATATTGATCGTTTCGGGTTATTAGAAATTTTTTTTTCGCTTTTAAGTCTATAACATAGGAACGTACTTTACGGTTTGCCGGAAATCAGTTGTAATCTCCGATTTAAATTTAGTAAACGAGGTAATTGGCCAACCTTTCCCAGGCGTCTCGTAACAAACCTATAGCAAGTATTTTTCTTTTGATGCGGGCAAGAAGAAGCATATATTCAGGCAAATGGAATTCGAAACGTTTCCATTTCCAGTGAACTGAAATCGTGAATTCTAGAAATGGAAACTGAACTTTTTTTTTCACATAG
>Ga0194135_10002590_pt1 | contig 10987 bp, 5 predicted proteins | sample LitLau_LLRF_2013_FD_134024 | JGI IMG/M metagenome (GOLD analysis project Ga0194135, IMG submission 134024) | Freshwater sediment microbial communities in response to fracking from North America - Little Laurel Run_MetaG_LLRF_2013 (version 2) | ecosystem: Environmental > Aquatic > Freshwater >... | reverse complement strand
TGTCACGGGATATTTTGTGAAGTATCCCTTTAAATGTACTTTTCAAATGGGAAAATGCAAGAAACTGAAAGATAAAAGTCAAAATCAAGGATAGAGGTTCGTGTTTCAAAGTTGACGATGAGCGTTCATACGATATCGGATATTAAATAGGAATGAGCTTGAGCAAATGGTAAATGAATCAAAGCTTACACAGTTATGTCTTGGTTATAATGAAATCATCCGCTGAAGGCGGGTTATTTTATTGAGACGTAGTTAAAATCATTAGAATTGTTACTTAAAATAGTCAAATTGGCCTTAATTTATACCGCTTTCCACAATTAAAAAGGAAAGTATTATTTTATACTCGTATTGCGCAATAGAGTTTACAAACTCGTTGTGAAGTGGTGAAATGTTAAAACAAATGTACAAAAAATGACTCATGTAAATATGAAAGCCAAACTATGCAATTCGTTGCTTATGAGGAACCCTCCCCGTTATGGTTGTTGGGGGCTCATAAGTTAAAACGGTGGAGGATGCGGGTTATTGTGCACTTGGCCAAGGCCCCCGACCTCATTGACATTTTATACTTATTCCAAGTTAATTACAATATTTAATTACCGAATCTTTTATCTTAAATGACGATGGCGATTCAATCGAGGTTGACGTGATGAAACCGAGAGAATTTGGAGGTTGGAGCAAGTTGACTGGTGGATGAAAATCCTATGCCACGTTTTGAGATGGGAGGAAACTCCTCTGCCTGACCTGCCGCTCGGAAACTGACGTTAACGCACGTAAAAATGACCCAAATAAGAAAGGCTACAAAAACAAATGAACAGGAGAGGAAACTCAATTAGTTTGAGTTTCTCTTAATGCCCTAACTCCCAGAATTAACAATAATGCTCTTGATACTTCTTGTAATGATTTCAGTTTTTATTTACTTACCACCAAAGGAAAGATAAAAACTGTTAGCCTTAACCAAAATTAGCTGATATCTCGCCAGGATATATATATTCCTACAATTAACACAAAAAGGAAAATGCAACAACTATTTCTTTCTTGGTTCCCAAAGTTTCCTGAAATTATGTACTTACTAGACTTAGTAGAAAAATATTTAGCACAAGGGAATAAGTTGTTTATGAGAGACTGGGCTCCATCAAAAGACAACTTCAAACTGGCGAGATGAGGGGACGGAGTTGCTAACTACATCCCATTTCTCAGCTATACCAAATGCGTTACAGCTCAGCATTTCCCAAATGCCTCATGTAAGTAGCGAGCTCGTCGTTCTCTAGTGCGTTCCCTATTTTAAGGATTTGGGAGTGAGCATGCAGTGAGATATGCCAAGTCACCTTTTGGTATTTCTAACATGAAAGGTATGGTATGCTCCTCCAAGCATTAGTATGAACCGAAATGTGTTTTCTATGAAGTGACTCTCCATGCTTGCATTTGTTACCACTGGGTGACACTGTAATGCATGGAATGAAAAATGTTTGATGCTAAGAAAATCCCCTTTCATCCCCCTCTTCTTAAAGACTTGACCTCCTGGGCAAGTAAAAAGAAACCATACTTTATTTATCAGTAGTATGTTTAGAATACAACACAGTTGGATATTTTTCAATGTACTTCAGTATGTGCTCTTTCTTAACCCCAATCTTCTGCGCGAAATAGAACACTCGCTTTACACGTAATTCTACACCATTTCGATTCTTTTTAAATGGCGGCTTTTTCAGTTGTTTTACTAAAGACTTCATATTCTCTCTAGATTCGTTTTCAGAAGCTGAGGCTATTTCTTCTTGCTGATTAACAACGTTAAAGATTTCCATCTCTTCATCACTACTTTCAATGCTCGTGTCCATGTCGTACTCAATATCCGACTCTAAGTCTTTAAACGAAATAAACTTTTGTCTAGCTATTGGCTTTTGTTTTTCAGTTCGTGAAGTCATGAATTCTGGAGGAATTCGATTTGCAGTGCTTGTCAATCTATCCCTATACTTATCAACGATTCCGAATAAACTTTCCCTTAATGAGAGAGATATTGAATATCTTGATCCAATTATCTGTTGAAGCTTTGCCAATGAGGTTGGCATTGAACGACAAATCTTTGGAAACGCTTCCTCCTCTAGCAAGAATTTAGGATTTAAATCTAGATTCTTAGCTTCTCTTTCTCTCCAATCATGGATTTCAGAAAACATTTCAAACTGGAGTTTTGTGTTGAAAACTAACTTTAAGTCATTTGACAATGATTCTACGTATTGTTTCCATAAATATTCTACGCTCCTCTGTTTGGGAAATGCAAACAATGCAAGGGTACCCCTTTTGGAGACAGGAAACTCTTCAAGAACTAGAGTATTACCAGTATTGTTAAGAAACTCTAGTTTGAGCTTTTCCCAGCAAAGTAACAAATATCGCGAGTCATTGGCAGCATACGCTTTTAAATCGTCTGGCAAAGGTCGTACTCGCCAATCGGCAAGTTGCGGAAGCTTATTAACTTCAACCCCAAGATAATGCTGCACCATTTTTGCTAAACTTACTTGCTTTTGATCAGGATACTTAATACCAAACACTTCCTGTGTGTCTATTACACCTGTACAAAAAATGCTAAAATCTCGTTGCAAGAACCGTATATCTTGTGTATCATGTACCAACTTCAGTTGATTTTGGTTTGAAAAAATTGGATTCAGGTAGACATTTATTTTATCAAATAATTGGAGGCAGTCGATAATGTAATCCTTTCTTGCAGTAGAGATTTGCAACACGCAGATCATTGCAAGATACACGTTTTGGTTGTAGGACTCGGTATCAAACGCAATGACATCTTCCGCAGCTAAATCACGAGATAAGGTAGCAAGATCTTTTTCAGTGTTGATAAAAACGTAACTAACACTCTCTTCTACTTGCTTTGGAAGTAAAAACTTTGCATCTAACTCCCAGTTTTTAATAATGCTTTCATAAGGGTGAAATGATTTCGGTGGACTTTTATTAATGGTTCGTCGAAAATCCAGAAACCCGTTAATGGTAGATTGTGGCCTTTTTCCTTTACCCCACCTTTCCAACGCTGTCTTAATATCTCCTATTCGATTAGCTGACATTTCTGTAACCAAAAGAAATTTACAAAAACTTGTCAAAATAAGAACTTGACTTATATGCAAAGTATTTAGGGTGATTGTATTGTATGACGGCATGTAATAAAACAAAATGATGAGTTTCCTATATTTAGTTATGTCTGTAATGCAAAGTTAGTAACAAGTTTTTATTTTACATTCTTTAGTAATATTCATATTTTAACAAACTTACAAGACCTACTTGGGAACGTACTTATTTCCACGTTTTTCAATACAAATGTTTTTAGCTTTCTGACAATTTGCAATTGCTGCATACTCTGTCATTACCGAAAAAGTTGGCGATGCTGGCTCATCGTAAGTATTGCTTACAACGGTTTCTGGGCATTTACGCTTTAGTGCAAACTTTCCATGTTGTTTTGAAAACCCTGTTTCGAAAATTTTAGGTAAGTCCGAAGTAATACCGGGTTTGAATGGATCGTATTGCAACTCTGTTCTAACAGTTTTAGGCAAACGTGGAGGTGAAGAGCATGTGCTACTTGGTGAATCAAGTACGTTTAATGGTTTTGACGTAGATGGATTATTCTTTAACAACCATGAATTATGATTGACTCTCTCACAGTGCTTTTTGATTGACTCACTTCTTGACCTCTCACGTTGTAACATCTTTTGTTTTTCGTATTCTAGTTTTGACTTTGCCATGTCTTGCCTTTTAGCAAGTTCGCTTTGTTTAGGCATAAGCCCTTGGCGTGGCATTGGGTTTGTATTAGACACAACGATATTATCATTGCTTTCTGCAATAGGACGAAAGCGGCTTGCATCAAACAAAGTTGGAAAGATCGGGCCACTTGTCTCTTGATTTTTAATTGGTAAATCTAACAGTTTATATGAATGGAATACCCTGTGCCTAAACAAGTTTGTCCGATTGTCAGATATCAATATGTCCCTTCCTTTTTGCTCAAAAGGCTTTCGCTTATTCATAGGTGTTGTACCAAAATGAACAGTTATTTTCAAATCTTCTGGCATGTACATAGTTTTAACATCAAAGCCAGTTTTTGCAAATGTATTCTCTAAAGATACTTTCTCTAACGCTATTATACCAGTGGAAAGATACTTATGTCTTTGAGCTTTCATTGAATCAATAATTACAGTTTTCGTACCACACGTTTGAGATCGCGTGTCTCGTTTGCCAAGAATTACCATTGTTTCATTCAAATTTTGTTTTTTCTTGTCTTCACGCACTTGATCATATTCAATTTTCACATTTCTCTTTCTGATACCTTGAGCCACCGGCTCGACAAATCCTAAATCATCATCAATATCATATACAATTTCGTATGGGTTTCTACATCGTCTGTGCTTTAATGTACGTAAATGGCGGTCCATTGCCGCTTGACGCTCTCGGTTTGTTAAAATAAATCGCGGTGGATGAGTGCCCGAATTTGCTGTATTTAATAAAGTACTACTGCCTGCTGTGTGTTGAGCTCTTGGGAACCACGCAGGTGAAGTGAACGAAGACGCAGTCCACGGATTCATTTTCTGTAGAAAAACATACCAAAATAAAACCTTTGTTAAGTCGTTATGAAATCAATCATAACATGGAGATAAGTCATTAACATGAATTTTGAAGACTTTTTGGGAATTCTCGATATTTTCAAGATCATACACATGTTCTGATACTTTAAATAGTATTTTGTATGGGCCCTCTCTCTTTGGTGCTAAACCCACACTAATCCCCTTTGCTTTGTCTGAGAGAATATGAGTTCGCATCCAAACCTTGTCCCCAACGTCAAAAGAACGTTCTTTTGCTTTTGCGTTTTTATAACGAAGATAGTCATCTTGACTTACAAGCATTGACTCTTTTGCTAAGTCCAATACAAGCGTCATTCTTTCATGAGCTTTCTCAGCATTTTTTATGTGAGATGTGTTAGACCCAACTAGATTGTCAAAAGGAGTTCTCGGTTCACGTAAGAACATGAGATAGGCTGGCGAAAATCCTGTTGATTCGTTTACAGCCGTTCGTAATGCAAATGACACTTCATTTAGGTGCATGTCCCACTCTTTTGTTTGTGTAATAAGAGCCCTAATTAAACCCTTGACTGAACCAATATACCGCTCTGTGGGATTGCTACACGCATGGTAAGGGCTTTGGTGGAATGGTGTAATTCCCTTCAATTTGCACCAATCTGTGTATGCTTTTGATATGAACTGAGATCCGTTATCTGAAATGAGTACTCTTGGAAAACCAAACCTGCAAAAACATGAGTTGAGGCAGTCTATGACTTTGCTTGCGGTAGCAGCACGTAAAGGAAAAATTTCAAGCCATTTTGTGTATACATCCAGAACAATTAGAAGAACTGTTGTTTGCTTAGATCCTTTACAGTATGGACCTGCTAAATCAATGGAACAAATTTCCCATGGCGCATCTGGAACATAAGATGTACTTGGAACGGGTGGAAAATGGGTTGGCTTTGCTTTGGCGCACGCAGAACATTTACGTACGTATGCTCCTACAGCCTTTGCCATGCCCAACCAAAATACTCTATCTTCAAGCTTTTGATAAGTCTTTCTTCTTCCAACGTGTCCAGCAAGCGGGTCATCATGAAATTGGGAGATGACCATTTGGGTTAATGACTTGGGAATCCAGATTCTATAATAGAAACTTTCTTCTTCCCATGGCTTATCTTTTGAGCCAACAAAGCGCCATAATAAGCCGTCTTCAACCAAATAAGCTCGCTCAGAATGTGCAACAATACGATCGTAATTTGGAAGGTTTGTTATATCCTCTTTTCTCAGGTACCTTTTTATGTTTCCCAAAAACTCATCCGCATCTTGCTCTTGAATAATTAATTGCCTATCAAGTTGCGGTGCTAGTTCAGTAACTAAAATTTCTTCAGTTCTGCTAAGCGCATCTGCCGTTTTAATGCAAGAACTTGCACCAGGCTTGTATCGGACCGTAAAATTGAATTCTTGCAATATCATAAACCATTTTGCAAGTCTCCCTGCTGGTTCTTTTATATTTCTTAACCACTTTAATGCAATATGATCAGTCTCAACAACAAAGTGGGTAAGTTCTATGTATTGACGGAATTTTTGAACTCCAAAGAGAACAGCCAATAACTCAATTTCAGAAACTGAATATCGTGTTTCTGGTGGACGGAGAGTGCGTGAGGCGAACCAAACTGGATACCGTATTCCATCTTTCTCTTGAGAAAGAATTGCTGCCAAGCCTTTCCTGCTAGCATCGCATGTGATTATAAATTCAAGGTTGAGATCCGGTAAATACAATTCAACTGTACCACAAAGGGCATCACGTAAAAACTCAAATGACGATTGACATTGTTCCGACCACACAAACTCAGTTTCTTTCTTTAAAAGTGCGTACATTGGCTTTGCGTAGTTTGCAAAATGTGGTATAAACTTTCGATAATAACTCAACATGCCCAAAAACTTCTTTATGCAAGTTGGTGTTTTAGGTACAGGGTAATTTTTTATCTTTTCCACTTTTTCTGGATTTGGAGAGCACTTGCCTGGTTCGATTATGTAACCAAGAAACTTCAGTCTTCTCCTACACAACTGTACTTTTTTAGGGTGAATTGTGAAACCCGCATCACTAAGTCTAGTTAACGTATCTACAACGTGTAAGACATGATCTTCAAATGTCTTGCTATAGTCAATTACGTCATCAAAATATGCAATGTTAAACACGTATTTAGTTTCTTCCAGTATCTCATCTATTGTTCTTTGGAATGTTGGTGGACCATTGCATGGGCCATTTGGCAATCTTTTAAATTGATAAAGACCACGATGTGATATAAATGCCGTCTTTGGTCTATCCCGTATTGCTACTGCAATTTGGAAAAACCCTTTTGCTAAATCAAATGTACTAAAGTAACGTGCTTCTCCCAAAAAGGTGAGAATTTCCTCAATGCTAGGAACTGGATAAGTGTCAAGTACAGTAACTGCATTTAATGGCTTGTAGTTTACTACAAAACGCATTGAGCCATCTGGTTTTGGAACCAAAAATGCTGTAGAAGACCAAGGGCTTTTTGATGGCTCTATTATGTCATGCTTGAGCAACTCGTCAAAAGTTTCATCAAATGCTTTTCTCATGCCTTTTGATACAGGTATCAATTTCGCACGAATAGGTTTCGCATCACCAGTATCTATTGTGTGCTCGTAGCGTGTACACAAACCTGGAACTGGTGAAAACATACCAAGTAAAGGCATTAGTGCTTGGCGCAGAGCTTCTTTTTTGTATTCATCCATCTCTTGCGGAATTAATAAGTATTCATTTTTGTCTGGATATAAGCTTTCAAGATCTTCTTCAAGCTCATCAGAATCAGAACCCTGATCCTCCATTTCCGCATTCAGAGCCCATGAAAATAGAGCATCATAATCTATTTCTGTATCAGAATCATCATCACTATCTCTCGTTTTCTCAATAGTTCTTTGTTCTGAAATCTTACGGCTTTCTTTGTTAAACGTGAGATTTTTAATTTCACTTACAGAAACAAATGGTAATAACGCTTGGGTTTCTGTTCCTAACGAATAACCACCTCTTCCAATATGTATTCCAATATCCTCTGGACCAATGAAGTCCGTACCCAGCAATACTGATTTTAATGCACCAGGAACAATCAAAAATGAATGTCTACGTTGGCCGTATTGGTGCTTAATTGTAAGTACAACCCTCTCAGTTGCTACTAAACTTCCACTTACGAAATTGATTTTACGTTCGATCGAAGTGATTGCTATCTTATGCTTTTTTACTAATTTAATCAAGTCATCTCCAATAATGGAAACAGTGGAGCCTGTGTCTAGTATTGCCGGAAATTTGGTATTTAAAATTTCCACAGTCATATATGGAACTTTACTCTTTGATGCGCTTTCAGATGGATTGAAAATTGCATAATTTGTGTTTTTGCCTGGGTGCTCTAGCGCTTTTGAGGACCCAGGCTGTTGGAGTTTAAAGGACTCGGTGATTGAGGGTTGGGGTTTGGGTGAGGGCAATCTCTAGCAAAATGATTTCCTTTGCAATTAAAGCAACCGGAAAAGTTTCTACCCGGAGAAGGTGATCGGGATCTGGGAGTCTTATCTTGCTGCTGTGGAAAAGTTGTATTTTCATGAACAATTGGGGCAGCAGCAGTTATTGGTAATTGGGGCTGTGCAACATTTTCGCTCTCTTTATTTAAAACACTTGACATTGTCTGCGGTGGTTGTGTGTGCATGTTAGGGAAAGAGACTTGTTTCTTTGCGTCGTTTGTTCTAGTGTAGGGAACTGCTGAGAACTGATTGCGAGTATAGCCTGACGGCTTAGTTTCAGGTAACATGCGAGGATTGTAAGCCAACAAGGGCTCTATTGATTTACCTGGAACGGGAGCCTTATACTTTTGTTCGGCTTGCACGCATATATCAGCGTGCTCGACAGCTTTTTTGAAATGTGCTAATGTCTGATACAACCGAGCATCACGTATGTGTCTTTTATATGAAGGGTGCATTTGCTCACAAACTCGTTCTATAATTTTAGAATCACTTTGAATGCCAAGGCGATAGTAATAACCAGCAATAACTCGCAAGAAAAATGACAATGACTCATCTGGACCCTGATACCTATCATCCAACTCACGTTTTAATGTACGGTCATAGTCAACAGGTTGAAACTGTTGACGAAAACGCAGCTTAAATTGATCCCAGCTTTCGAATGGATCCCAAGACATTTCCATATTGTACCAGAAAAATGCATCATCTACTAGTGCAGTTGGTATGACTCTTTGCAAAAGAGATTCTGGGTGAATACCTGATATCTGCATATAGCGCTCTAAATCTGCTAAAAAGTCATAAGGGGTTTTCTTATCCCCAAACCCTGAGTATTTTGGAATGTCAAATGATTTTAAGTGATGCCTATCGACTACTGCGGTAGATTGTGGGCCGAAATTTTGTACCGGGGTTGATTGATAATGCTGTTGTGAAGTACCAGAAAACATTGGCAATTGTGATTGAACACTTCTCGTTGCCCTTGAATTACCAAAGTTATCATTTGCGTTGTTTCGGGCTGGAGTATCCATATTATATACTGCTTGCTGGTTTCCCAACCAAGCTGAATGTCCTCTCAAATGAGAAGAAGCCCGATGAACTGAAGCCAAAGAGGGTTCAGTCACAAACTGGTTAGCATTGCTATCCATCTGCGGATTATTTGCAACAGTACCTTGAGACAGCATAGTTCTGAACATTGTATGTAAATCAATTGCCCTTTGTGCATTATCATGATTGTTTGCTGCTGGAAGTTGTTGGTGACGTGGTAATGCATATGCATCTTTTACTAAATGACCATCAGCATTGTTTCGCCAATTGCCGTCATTACTTGCAGCAGAACTAACATGATTTGGAGTACTTCCTCTTAAGTTAGACCTTCTATGTGGAACTTGATATGCATTTGGATGTGATTGCATTTCCATTTGCCTTGGGATTTCAAGTGATGATGGTCTTGGTGCAACAGGCTGACGTAAGTCAACAGCCTCATTTGGTGTATTGAAATGAGCAACGTTGTAAAACTGACTACGGTTTTGCTCCCTAATTGCCTCGCGTTTATTTTTACGCAAATTTTCAACATATGCCACATGTTCATTTAGTGCATTTCTTGTAAGTTCGTCCAAGGAATTTTCTTCATCTGCGCTACCTTCTTCTTCCCAACGATCAAAGAAGTTGATGCTATTTGCATCAAGAATTTCCCGGCGACTATTTAACCATGTATTTCTAGCGGCAGTCATTGCCTGAAAAAACTCAGCAGTCAAGTTTGTTAACACTGACTCTCGTGTAATTTGAATAGGAGTTCTGTTCTCAGGTACTCCAACATTTTGAGATGCATCGGCATTGAATGGAAGAAGTCCATCCCTAGCATTTAACATGCTATTGCCAGCATTGCCTGAGGTTTCTCCATTTGCAACATTAACATGACTTGCATTACTCCCCGAGCTATTGCGACTGCGAGAAACCTGATTTACATGAGAATTTCCCATGTCCACGTTTGCTATTTGTGAAGACGAACCAGGTCTATTGTTCTCCATATTTATAGTCAACCGTCTGGGGTTTATGGAACCACCAGACCCGTAGGACTGTTCACTATACACTCCAGTTGGTGTACCACGATTTGTATTTGAATTAGGGGTTATGGCCGGATTAGTTAAATTTACACGTGAGACTTGAGAGACTTGTTGATGTAAATCCCTAAGTGGATTGTTCGTTTCAGCGTTAACTGCTATTGTTCGACGATTTACTGTAGCTAGTTGTTGATGAGGTGTATAAACTCTAGAAAACCTACTCTTTCTTCGTGTCCTCATTGAATATGTTAATGGGGTATCCATTCATGGCCGAAAAAAGCTATAAGCCTAACATAGAGTGAACAACCTCAATTTGTTTTAGCTAAATGCAACTTATACGTTGTTTCCGTTAGTGCCTTTCTTGTCGTGTGTAAAATGAAAATATCATGAATATGTGTGTTACCAAAGAATATGCATCAATGACAAATGAAAGTCAGGTTGAATGTCTTTGCTTCTTTTGCATAAAGCAGACAATATTCTGTACAAAAGTGTACTGTTCTAGATGTTATGAAAAGGTTGCTTCTCAATGCAGCGTAGAAATTTCAACATGCAGCCTAGTACTTGCTCCAATGCTTTGATTAGCTTTTTATGTTGTATGAATCGCTTACCAAGAAATTACTTTGATTCATCCCTGCTCAGGAAATTAAAAATTGGAGAAATTAAGTTAAAAACAGAAATGTGACAATAAAATTACTGAACGCTCATTTTGAAAGTATTCAAGTCACCAGATGTCACGGGATATTTTGTGAAGTATCCCTTTAAATGTACTTTTCAAATGGGAAAATGCAAGAAACTGAAAGATAAAAGTCAAAATCAAGGATAGAGGTTCGTGTTTCAAAGTTGACGATGAGC
>Ga0194135_10002589_pt1 | contig 10990 bp, 10 predicted proteins | sample LitLau_LLRF_2013_FD_134024 | JGI IMG/M metagenome (GOLD analysis project Ga0194135, IMG submission 134024) | Freshwater sediment microbial communities in response to fracking from North America - Little Laurel Run_MetaG_LLRF_2013 (version 2) | ecosystem: Environmental > Aquatic > Freshwater >... | reverse complement strand
GAGCGAGGGAGTGCTGTGGACTGTCGGAAAGTGGAGAGTCTGCTCTTTTGTGGCCACTTTCCGCGTTCAAGTCCCTCTTAGAACTGCCTGCTTGGACGCCCTATCAATGTTTGCCTGCCTGATGCAGTCCTTCATCTGCTTCGCCCACTCATGGAAAGCTGGCCACGCCTATGCATAACAGCTGTCTGCTTTTGGCCAACCAAACGCAGCTTCAAGCACTAATAAGCAAATGATAAAAGCATGCAAATAAAATCTTTTAAAATCGGGTCTATCAAGTTTCCACTAATTGACCATTATTGTCACCTGAGACAAAGTTGTGTCACAGAAGTAACTATTGGCACATAAAAAGCACTTCTTTGTAACACAAAAAAATGCCCTAAACACCCCTAGTTTGTTGGTTCAATAAAACATGATGAACTACTCACAAGCCCTGGCTTACTTTGGTTAAGAAACTTCTGGCTCACAGCTGTGAGTATTACTTTGAGTTAGCTGAACTCAATTACAATGGGAATCTCTTCAGAAATACACAGGATTATGCATTAAGATTTAGTTCTGTATTGAGGAGAGAGCAATCAAAATATAAAAATGTGAGTCCAAAAAGTAAAAGACATGTTGTAAATGTAAATCAAATCAGTCATCTTCATCCTTCTTCTTCTTATCTGATCTCTTGATCTTCCTCTGAAAAAGAATATTTTATTAATTTTGATAATCTTATTACATCTGAAGTTCTTATCTATCAACACAATTAACTTACAGCTGCCTCATTAAATTTACTTCGCAGCCAGTCTCTGCACTGGTGCACCCCATGGTCCAAGTGGTCTGAATTTACCATTCCTTGCCACATTAAGTGGGCCCGGCAAAGACCTGTTAGACAATGAGCCAAATTAATAAAGAAAATTAATTTTGAAAGAAGTTAACAGTTATAACTGTGAGAAACTGTCACCTACCAAATATTGCCTCCACCTTGCCTGCAGGTGCAGGTTGTTTTGGAGCAGCAGACGGATTTTTAGGGCTCTTTCCCCCAGTAAGGCTAAAAGTTGCACATTTTTCCAAGCCCCAAACTTCTTCTGCCAATTCATTAACTAGTTTCTTCATATTTCCATTGGATTTGGAAAATTTCTCTTTCCAAACACCTCTCTTCACCCAGGTCTTATTCCCAATGCATACCTATTATGCAAGAGTCAATTAGATAAATCAATAACCACTTATATGGACAAAAGAACAAGAAAAATGTTAGTGTATAACTTACCCTAGTCCGATCCTCATTCATCTGAATTTCCCGTTCCTTATTTAAAACTTTAAGCAAGTCATTTGCAAGTACTTCCGCTTTGACTTCTCCTGGCTCTAAAATATGCAAAGGTCAAGCATGAGTCAGGCAGATCAAAATATTTGTAAAGATATTTATAATTTATGAACTTACGTAAGCTATTGTTGGTTTTCTTTTTACTCATATTTTTAGTCTTGGGACTCTTGCTAGGTGTCACACTGGACTTCTTAGCACTGCATTTCTTTGAAGAAGAAATATGTTCAAGTTTTTTTTCCTTGATGGGTGTTTGTACAGACTCATGCAAGTCAAGAGATGAAATGTCACAAGCACGTTTCTTTGGTGGTGTGTCTGCTTCAAGGTCTTGAGCTGCGGCCCTTCTTATAGCTTGAGATTTCATCGGGCTAGGTACCACAATCCAATTCTTGGTGTTGGTTGTCACAGCTATATTAGAGGTTTCACCTAAAATAGCAAGTATAGTAGCAGTTAATATTTAGAACACATTTAATTAATAATACCGGTAGATATTCTGGAATACCTACCATGTAATTTCAAAATGTTCTCAAGAGTATCAGCCTGTTCAGTCAGCAGGTCCAGATGAGACTGCAGATGTTTGCTAAGATAGATAACTCGCTTCTTTAGTGACTGATTTTCAAGCTGAAGGGTACATATTTGACTTTCCAAGTCTATAATCTTTCCTTAACTACTTTGATAAGAGCAAGAGTCGTCACCGCTCTCACTATCATCTTCGGGTTCAGAACGAGTACCTGAAATGAAAATATGAACGGGTTGTTACAAAAGATCGTTCACTAAATTAGTAAAGATAAATTGTTGTTAAAGTATGCAATATAATTACCTTTTTTACCAGCACCAAACAAATCACGTCTGGTGGGAAGATCTGAAAGGAAATAATTAGTCACACTGCAAATGTAAATGAAATATGAGTGAGAGGCATAGTAATGTCAGTACCTAGATGTGGTGCAACACGATCCTTTGTAGTAGTCGCAGGAGCATCTTTTTCCTTGGTCTCAGAACTTTCATTCTCTTTATCAGTCTGTATATCTGGAGTTTTATTCTTCTCCTCCCGCTCAATAGTTTCAGTCTTTTCCTCAATCTCTGTACTTGTGTTCTTTTTCTTAGCTTCAATAGTTTCATTCTTTTCCTCAATCTCTGTACTTGTGTTCTTTTTCTCAGCTTCAATAATACTTTCATTGACTTCCTCTAATTCAATTTTGTCAGTCTCTTTCCCTGCCTCAATGCTGCTTGTCTTTCCATCTGATGCATTAGTTTCATTACTTGATTCACTTCCATTATGTGTACCCTGATAAAAATACCAGAAAAATTTAATTGCAAAAGTACACACAATAAAACATATCTACCTTAACATTGGAATACTTACTATATTAATATCTGTGTTCTTGCTTTTGACCTCTAAATTAACCTTAATAATTTCCATTAGATTTTCCTGCTTGGACTGACGAAGAGATCTCTTATCTCTTTTCAATGACTTAACATGAAAATAGAAAAACAACTAAAAATGGTTGTTCACACTGGATACGGAAAGAATTCAAATGAACCATACAAGTACCTGGCGCTGTTCATCTTTCTCCTTTTTCTGCTCTTTCGTCTCTTTCCGGATTCGATCAGCATAGCCAGATGGCAAAACTTCTTTCTTAGCCTTCGCATGCGAAATCATTGACAGGTCAGTTGCTGTAATAAAAGAAAAAGTATAATACGAAGTGCAATACAATTCAGTTATAGGTTATGATTAAAGCACAAAGTTATGCGTGGGACAAAAGTAGGACATTAGTAAACGCTCTGTAGAGTTGGAGCAGGGTAGGAATGAATTAAGTAATGGCAAGGACCCAGTCACTTAAAAATAGGAGCCAGACATAGTCCTCCCAGCACATTACTCGATTCGGCCGTTACAGAGAGCTTCAGGAGCATACCAGTTTTATTTGTTGGCTTCAAATGTGCTGATCAACTAAGAAAACTGATCATAAATCATGATTTAAGTCTTCATTTCCAGGGGAGGAAAAGTGTGGCCGTATCGGCCAGCCGAATCAGAAGATTGGCTATAGGAGTACTATACCATATGCGATAGAAATAGTTTAATTTAAACATTGAAGTTCTCACTGAAAGTCATAAATTACCGGCAGATGCCATTATTACTTACCCGCCAAGAGACGGATCTTCGCTGAGTATCCCTTCTTAGAATGCTCGTCGTGGAGGTCACTATCAGATCTCCTCACCACTGAACATTGCACCTCATATATCTTGTGCGGGTCGAAGTCATTGACAGATTTCGGAGAAAAATTGGAAATATCGCCAATTTTAACGACATCACGCTTCTTATCTGATGTATATCTTACTAGAGCCAACGTAGGTTTCATTTTCCTCAACCGATAAGCGTCACTCTCAACGGACAGAATGGGTTTGAAACTGACGGTTGGGGAGCGAGTAGGAACTTCTCCCTCCATGTCGATCACTGCGCCCTCTATTGGAGCAGGCTTACCAACTATGAAAGATGCTGAAGTGCGCAACTGGATCATAAAACCTCGGTTCAACATTTTTAATGACTGATAACTATTTTTTATTGTCTCTAAAAAGAATATTTTGCCATGTGTGTAACATTCAAATTTATTACGAAAAGTTATATATGTTTACTTTAAGTGCCGTATGTTGTTAAGTTTTTCGAACGTCAACTGTCGCCAACTGCAAAACTGCAATGTGGAGTAAAAACGTTTTGTTTATGATCTGAGCTCGTAGTATGTTCTGTGTCATAGAAGGATTATTGTGAGAATATGTTTTTTACGATATGACATCAAGAAAAAGCATACTCAACTGTACGTAATTTGGTTTTAAAATTTCACTGCAAACTAATTCCCAGTGGCGTATGTTTGCCAATAACCCTTACACAGGAACAACAACAGGTGCGTTTCATCTCTACTCTTTCTTAAACTGGATGGGATTCAACAGTCTTTACATGCATTTCCTTCACTTAACTTTTTTTTTCTAGATGTGCTTTGATAGCGACGAAAGATGAAACGTAAACAGGGTGAGGATGATGAGATGTTTAGAAAGTTCCGTCAGAAAGTCGAGCAGAAGTGTGTGGAAAAAAATGCCAAGAAGAAAAGGAAATTGTATTTGGGACCCGACAGTGTTGATTCTATTCCACGACGAACGAAAAATCGTTTTTCAGACGTAAGTTTAGTTGATTATATAACTTATCCACAAGCACTGTGGCAATGGTGTATTAATTTTCCTTCTTCACAGAATCGTTTGTGTACTCAAAGCACCGCCTCAGAAGCCAATAATGTCGTCCCTTTTCCTGACTGTGGATCTGAATCAGCACGTTTGCAAAATCAGGTATTAATGCCGTTGCTTCTTATAATTTACAGGTCCTTCGACCAAGTGGCAAAAGTCCCTATGGGGCACTATCACAATGTTCCACTAGAAGCTGCAGCTAGTGTCGAGCACTGACTTCAAGCGAATAAAATTTTTTCTCTCAAAGCTAAACTGTGTGTCGTGTAAATATGGTGCCTAGATTAGTTAAAGAAATAACCATTGAATGGAAGTTCAATTTTAAAACACTTTCCTTCAAAGGCTATTTCTTGTGGCTGTAGCTTCAAAGAGTTTTAGGACCATAAACAACACATCAACGTGTGAAACAAAAGTTTTTATTTGCTTAAAGTCACTTCTCGAGGTGAGCTGCAGATACAAAAGCCCTAAACCTAAGACCAATTGAATTCTGGGGACAAAGTGGTTTAAAACTAAATCAACCAATTCCTTTTGTTTTGTTTGCAAGATACCTATTGATTTAAATCCAGTGGGGAGCAACGCTCCTCTCTCTAATTTGGATTCTTCCTGCAATGTCATTGATTCTGGCTTTGATCAGTTCATATCTTCAGCTCAACAGCTATGATAATGCATTAAGATTTTTATTGCCTGACTAATTTAGCAGCTTTGTAACCAAAATGTATTTTTCTGTTACAGACCTTACCATCTGAAATAATTTGGAATTCTGAGAAAAGAACAGATTCAAAACAGGCAATTTTACATGATGATGAAGCCAACTCTCAGTCTTACTGTCAACAAATAGTAGCAGATATTACCACACATTCAGCCAAGGAAAATGAGGTATTAATTTTTTATCAAATCTATTTTTATGCAGAGCTAGAGATGTGAATATCATACTTCAAGGTAACCTTAATGTTACAGATTATTGTTGCCAATTTATCTGTTGTTCAGACAGTGAATCTTGACCCTTACACTTTTGGAATGAATTCAGGGAACAATACAACTGCAGCGACTTTAAGTCATCAGGTATGTTGTTCATGTACAGGACATGAAGTAATTTTACTTTACAAAACCTTGCCATTTATAAAAACCTTATTTTTAGATGGATATATCTGATATTGTTTCGGGTTCAAAGAAGCGAGCAATTCCAGAACGCTTCTTTGAGTTGGAGACCGTTGATCTTGGCCAAACACTTGTTTCATCATCTCACAGTGACCGCCAAACTGGCAGAATATGTAATGAAGCAGATATGAATCAGGTCTGTTTATTGAATTGAATTTTTAGTGTAAAGTTTAAGCTGCAAATTTGATCTCTATTTTAACCAGTTGCTCTCACAATGCCTTTTATTCACCTGGTTTTCTAGACCGAATTCTTTCAGATAAAATGGAATTATTACAAGGGCTCAAGTTGTTTAGACAGGAAAAGTGTAATAGTGTGCCATAGAAGGTATCTCACCATCAAATAATACAATTTTGATTTGCTAGGATAGCTAAGTTATAGTTTTGATTCATAAACTAAGTATAGTAATATTATTACTATTTTTAAAAAATAAAGACTTGTTTTATTTGCTTGTCAGTTGGGTTCTATGGCACAGTATTACACTTTTCCTGAATAAAGAAGTTGAGCCCTTGCAATAATTCCACCTTACCTCAAAGAATTCGGTCTAGAAAACGAGCTATAAGTAAAGACATTGTGGGAACGCCATACGGAATCTATATGAACAGACAAAGGTTTTCTGCAGTTTGTTCTTTAACTTATTGTTTTAAAAATCTGATTGAATAGCCTGCTCCATCTCATGCCTTTTAGATCAACACACTACAGTAAGGTAGAGAGAATTTAACTTAATTGTGCCAGAAAGATCCTTTTGCTTGTATCTGTTACTTACCTTTCTAGACACAATACTAAGGGAGAACATAGAATTTTTAGCAAGGCTAAAGTTAGTTAGGTAAAGGAGGTTAAAAACTACAGAATAGAGTGAAGTTTTTACAAAATAATACAATTTTTTTTAAGCATTGATAATTTTATACATTAACAGTGAATAAAATTTTTAACTTTGGAGTCTTATTAGCCCACCAATGTTGTATTATTTGGTCCCTTGTTGACTCTATTGTGTAGTAATCCTCCTCTTTCTAAACAACTGTATCCTGAATAAAAACTCTATATTTTCCCAAAGTATTCTGTCCAGGAAGATATTTACTCACAGTCACATCATATGAGGAGAAAATCACCCCTGTAAAACAATTCTCAGCATTAAAATATTTCACATTAACATCTAATTTAATGAAATTTATATGTTGCTACCATCAGTTGTTCTTATTTGAACTCATAGCACCATGACTTTAAGGCTTATTTTAATCATATTTTCCCCCTTTTTTCTAGGGTTGCTCCATGGCAAATTATCAAGATCTTGATCTGGCTGTTCACAGCAGAAGTGTGACTCCTGTTAGTACTGTTGGTAGTGAAGAAAGATGTTCATTGTCAAGCACTCACCATTCCAGTACCAGTACCAACAGCAGTTCTTATGGTAGAAGGTCACGTAACCAGTCTGAGTCATCATTATCTCTGCTTGAGAGTGATAATGAAGTCGAGGATGAGCAACAACCTTTTAATGATAATGCTGCTGATTCAGGGGAGGAGGAAGGCAGATACGAGCAGGAGCAAGCTCCGAATGATCAGCCTGCAGATGAGCAAGGTGCTGGGCAAGACGAAGAAAGGGGAAGACAGCAAGAAGAGCAGGAAGATGATGGACAACAAGAGGTTGGAGAAAGAGAAAATGAAGAGCATGCTGATGGACATGCAGGTAGAAACAGACAACCAAGCCATAGAAAACTAAGAGAAGCGATGCAGGGAGGTTTTCTTAATGATATTGATGTTCCTCTTGGAGCATCAAGAAACGACATTTTGTACATGGCTCTAAGTTTTGCAATGAGAAACAATGCGAACAATTCAGCGTTTTGCAATTTGATTAATTTAATTAATAATTTATTTGTGTCCCCTGTTTTACCAGTCAGTCAATACTTGTTAGACAGTCTCCTTGTATCTGATGTAGGGGTTCACTACTACTTTTATTGTAAGAAATGTTTCAAGTCATTTGGGGAGCTAAATTACAAAAATATTAAGTTTAGAGATTGTGATATCTGTCAAACTCAAAATCACATATCTGATTTGAGGCTTGCTACATTCTTTGTAGTTTTTGATTTACCTGTGCAATTAGAAATAATTTTTCAAAACCCAGAAACTGCTGATGCTCTCTGTACCCCTGCTGAAGCCATTGGAAGATCTAGGCCTGGGTTTCTCTCCGACATCTATGACGGTTCTGTCTACAGAGAGTTTAATGCTTCTGTTGCTCACCTTGAAGAAAGAATTCTCACTATGCACATGTCTGTCGATGGCTCACCTATAGCGTCGTCTTCATCTGCTTCAATTTGGCCAATCCTAGGAGAAATCCATGAACTTCCTCCAAATGTCAGAATGAAGAACCTATTGCTATGTGGATTATGGTTTGGGAAATCTCATGCTAAAATGGACTTGTTTCTACAGCCCTTTGTTTGTAAAATGAGAAATTTAAGCCAGGGTTTCCAGCTGCAAGTAGGACCAAATATTAGTGATGCCCGTCTATATTGTACTGGATGCTGTGTTGATTCTGGGGCCAGAGGTTCGGTACAAGGAATCAAAACCCATGGTGGCTTTTTCTCTTGCAACTGGTGCAAGATCCGTGGCTGCTATATTGACAGAGCTGTTCGGTATCCTTTAAGTAATATAAGACCAGAAGATCGAACTCATGCTGAATTGGTGGAATTACAGTTAGCACTGATAGATGGAAGAGCTGCAAGAGGAGAGAATGCTGAGCAGATGTCAGAGGGAGAGGGAGAAGAGCAGCAGCAGGAGAATATTGATGATCCTAATGGACCACAAAATGTTGATATGTTTGGCATTAACTCTGTTTCTCCCCTGATAAATATGCCACAGTTTTCCATGGTGAATGGCTTCTTTGTGGAAAGCATGCACTGTGTAGATATGGGAGTTGTAAAGGCACAAATCTCTCTCTGGCTTGAAGAAGCAGGTAAGCAATACTACATTAAAGGAAGTCTTGAAGAACTCAACAGAAGAATCCTCGCTCTTCAACCACCTCTAGAATTCAGAAGAATGCCTCGGACATTAAAAGAACGCCTAAATTTTAAAGCAAGGGAATACAATAATTTTCTATGGTATTCATACATTATCCTGAAAGGCATTTTACCTCAACGATACCTAAACACCTGGTTGTTATTAATTCAAGCTATTTTTTTACTGAGCCAGGCTGAAGTGTCTTTGCAACATATTAACACAGCTAATACATTAATTATCAATTATCTGGCTTCTGTACAAATGGAATATGGTGAAAACCACATGACATACAATCTGCACATTTTAAGACATTTACCAGACCATGTCAGACGTTGGGGCCCACTTTGGGCATCTTGTGCCTATGTGTTTGAAGATGGGAATGGACATCTCAAAAATTTGATCAATACTGTTCAGTGTGTACCTCATCAAATTGTTAGGCATTGGTCATGGGATTTGGCCAGAAATTTGTTAGACCCTGTTGTAAGTGACAAGGCAAGGACTTACGCTTCTTCTATTGTAAAACCAAAGCACCACAACAAAATAAGCTTTGTGACAGGATCATGTCGCTTGGTTGGATCACCCTTGCTCATAAATTTGTCTGAAGAAGAATTATTTCTCTGTGAAGAAAACCAACAGCCCGTAGAAAACTTACAATTCTTTGAGAAGCTTATTTACAAAAATTGTGCTTATGTGATTGAAAAGAAAAAATGTGCCCGAACATGTAACTCTGTTGCCCAGTTACATGATAAGTCTGTGGTGTTGATCCGTAAAATTTGTTATGATAGGGATAGTGATAGAGTTTTCCTCTTTGTTTCTGATTTAAATTGGGAACCAATATTAAACCTCCCTGATGGTGTTCAAATGAGTAGAGATGACCACTGCTTAAGAGAGATTCAGTTTGTTCATGAAGAACTTAGGTTTATCAAGTGCACAGATCTGAAAATTATATGTTTCAGAACAAAACAACCTCACTGTGATCTCTTATCTGTGATTCCTAATGTTCAGAATAGACACTAATATGTTTAAGATTTCAAAAAAAAATTTTTTTGGTTTGCAATTTTTCTGTTTGTTGCATGTTCTAGAAACTAAGGAATGTTAATACTTTTTTGTATCTGTTCTTATGTACTCCATATGGTCAACCAATCAATTATAAGAAATACATTAAAGGTTCCTATTTCACACTGACTTTTAATCATTAAAAGACTCCCCTCCTTACACCAAGCATAGGAAATGGGAATATAAGTAATATGCCAAAATAGGCAGGGTAATATATGTTGACAAGGAAGGGAATATAAACTAATTCTAACTTATCAGAAAATTTTGTATTTCACGAAACTAAAAGGGCCTTGTGTCCCTTTACTTACTTATTTTTATTATTTTTTATTGTAAATGAGCCCCTACCCAAGTCTTCGAATAAAAAAGTTTTTGATAATTACAGTTACGCAAGACGTTAGAGGGAAAATGTTCCAGAGACCAGAACGCTGCAAACCCTAAGTATTGCAATTGCACTCTTTTGTATGTCTATTTCGATTTTTAGAATACCATATTTTGTGGACAAGAACCAACCCTAACTTTCACAAATTTCTGTAATTTAAACAAAATTTTGCCAAAATAGCTACAAAATAAGAGTAGACTCTTGGACTTATTGGCAGCATCGATGAGCATTTTCCACCCTCACATACATTTTAAATTAAAGGTTAATAATTACTAATGAAGCATCGGGGTTCCGCAAACGAATTTTTAAATCACAATTCAAAGGACGCCAATAAATCGCAACCAGTCATTCGAAGACAAGTATGGCGGGAACGCGACTCTAAGCTGCAGACGACACATAATTTTCATTTGCAATTTCAGTGTTAAATACAATAAAATATATCAAGCACAGTATCGCTATGGGTAAAGCGAAGCTAAAATGTACTTATTTTCATAAGTTTAACGCGCTAAAGTGACGTATGCCTCGAGAATCGCGCCTAAACCTGGAGACTGTGATCCAAGCCATCAGACGGGGGAATGGTCGGCGAATGGAGCCCGTCCAGAGAGCTGAAATCGAAAGTGGCACTTTCGTCATACCTCCTGAATGGCTCATCGGATCAAGTTCAAATTCTACAGACCGTTTAAGTTAACAAATTTAGGCATCTACTCCAAATTTGAACTCTATCGACCAACCAACACCTGAGATACACGTCACTGAAACTTGAGGGGTCGGTCCATAAACTACGAGCCCATTCTTTTAGATGTCTAAACTGACTATTAAGAGATTTAAACAAAAGATAGATGATCTAATTTTCTTTGTAGTTGACTTAAAATTCTGCCCAACTG
>Ga0194135_10002587_pt1 | contig 10998 bp, 13 predicted proteins | sample LitLau_LLRF_2013_FD_134024 | JGI IMG/M metagenome (GOLD analysis project Ga0194135, IMG submission 134024) | Freshwater sediment microbial communities in response to fracking from North America - Little Laurel Run_MetaG_LLRF_2013 (version 2) | ecosystem: Environmental > Aquatic > Freshwater >... | reverse complement strand
TTATAAAGGTGCCGTGCCGGGTGCCGGCCCGGCACCCGGCACCCGGCCGTGAAACTCTAGTCCTCGTCAGTCTCTTTCCCTCCGTTCTCGATGATTTAAAATTTCGCACATCCTCCTCAACAGGCAGGCGGGAGCGAGTCCGAATCCGAATTCAACCATAACACAGAGACAGAAGACAGAATTCTGTTTGTTAAAATCCGCCTGTCTAGTTTGTTAAAATCGGTAAGTTGGAGTTTACTTCATCTCTAATGGACCTGTTAAAGTTTCGGGTCTTCGGATCTTTTCTCAGCTTATTATGTCGTAATCGTATCTTAATGCTAAGATAGTGTTAAAAAAGGAGCCAACGAGCCGATATTTTGACGCACCCCGTTTTTAATTAATTAATTATTGTCTGCTCATTTTCCAGCCGTTCAATTCAATAATCAAAGACGACTAAACCATATAAACCTGCTTGTCAATTGCCTGTGCACCGTTAAGCTGTGGGCTTACCAACTCAAGTAAGTAATCTAAAGCAGAGCGGATTGGATAATAATGCATGATAGATATGGAGTAGGGTTAACACTGCCGGAACTTGAGCTAACTTAATAATATACTCTCAAGGTGACAAGTTATTCAACATGGTGGACAACGATTTAACCACATTGGAATTACGTGAGTTCGACGCTGTTCGAGGACCGGAAGCTCTTGGAGATATAATGGAACATTTGGCCACTTACTTGTTGGAGGGGGATCTCTGTGATGCCAAATTCCTCTGGAAACGGATTCCCAATTCCTACAAGGAAAGTCAGGAGCTCAATGCGATTTGGGGCGTGGGTCAGGCGCTTTGGTTGAGGGATATGCCCGAATTCTATAATCGAGTACGTTCCTTTGATTGGAATCCCCGAATTCAATCCATCATGGCCAGGATCGTAGGTAGTGTTGGATTGTGGTTTTCTGCGAATAATAACTGTTGTATTTGTGTAGGGAGTTGTCATTCTGATACCATGTTCGTTTCTTGTCATTTTGATAGCGTCGGTCCAGGAGAAAATGGTTCGGCTAATTGGTACAGCTTACACCTCAATTCGCCCTTCGGATGTAGCAGCCTTGTTGGGAGTGTCCATTGCTGATATCCCGACCATTGTACATGAGAAGAAGTGGGCCATGGTTGACGGATTAATTGAACCTCAAGAACCAGCTCTGGAAGACGTCAACCTTGCCCCTGCCGAATGCCAAATTGGGAAACTGACGGATTTCGTATCTTTTCTAGAAAACTGAACAGTAAAAAGGTTAAGCTAACTTATCATATTTTTTGGGGGAGAGGTTAAGAGTCCCCACCCACCCTCCTCGCCTAACATGCAGTAAGATTGATTCTCAATAAATTCTTCGTTTGCTTCTCACTATGTTAGAGAATCTTTATTTTACCAACGCTAAACGTAAAGTAAAGTAAATGATTGATCGATTCATATTAAATCCTTCCGGAATTGAGCAATGAATCAATGAAAATAAGGTTAAACTTTTAAACAGTCCGGTCGATTCCCTTATCATAAAAAAAGCTCTTGTTCGGAATTTAACCGGTGGGGCAGGTAACATCGTATTGTAATTCCAGTTTCTTCCGTATTGTTTTTTTTTAAATATTCTGCGCCGGTGCGTGGTGGACATGTAAGAATGAATACATGTTGATTTCCAATTTTTGGCAGAATGCGGAGATATCATTTAGGAAGTCTATGGGAATGTGGGTGGTTGGAATTTGCGAATGATTCGAGTTTGGCTAGCTCCTGCTTCATCAACCTTGGCGGGAGGCGTAGCCGATGCTTCCTTGCCAGCACCAGTACCAACTTCCGCTCTTTTCACGAGGAAAGGTGGAGGACATGAACTAAATAACCAAAAGAGGAAATATGAAGTTCCCATCCCTCTATTTCAAGATTATTTTCTGAAATTGAAACAGTTCCTGAAATCGCTGCTAAGCCTCTCTCCGGTATGACAGTTCAATGACTTTTAAATTCCAAGGGTGTTCATGTGAGAATTATTTTGGGCGTTTAGACATGCTTGCAAAAAATGAGATCGTGTGAGATATATTTATCCCAAAACTGGAACCTTTTCCTGGCAGTCACCCAAACACACCAAAAACAAAATATTGTGCAATATAAAAATCATCCTTTATTGTCGTAGATGAAGTAGTAAAATTAACTGATTGACACGACACACGACACGACTAGCACCAAAAGGCAGATTAATTAATTAAAACCGTCATCAGTGTGAGCAAACCCTCACCAATCTTAAAGTAGTGGGCAAGTATTATTCACTGGTTATCGGCACTTCATCAATTTAGTTTAAAAATCATATGAACACGATGATTTGTGGGTTTGGAGATACAACTTTCAAGGTGACTAAAGACTGATGGGCGACTATTCTGATTTTTTTCCTGCTTCGTTTAAAGATCCACTAGAGAACAGACATTTTACAACGCTTTTTGTTAGAAAGCCCAATCCCTAAACGCATTTATAGATGATTAAGATGATTCCTTATTCCTATTATTATACCAGTTCCTCATCAGGAAGGGGATTTTGGAGTGAGTTCTGGTTCATACCCTTCATTTTGAATCCTGTCCTTGAATTTTAGGTATTCACGCTTTCGGTCAAAGTGCTTCACCTGAAACACAAAAGAAACCGAATGAGCCTTTCCTTTCCTTCGAAGTTTTAAACCCGAATTATCACTTTCCTTATGCTCACAATAAAGTTGAACTATTCTATGGTTCTATGGAATTCTTTCTTGATCATGACGATTACAACGTACCCACTGGGATGGACAAGTGGTCTCATACAATTTCCGGAATTCTGCACAAATCTCTTGCTTATCTCCATTTTCATCCAAACATTTCCAAAGAACATCTCGAGAGGACCAACATTTCTCACGCTCTAATTTGTCAGGAAATGACATCCTTGTAACTGCAGCTTCTACACCGGCCTCACTCTTAGCTGCAGCCTATTCATAAATGAGAAAATAAGCAAATTTTATGCAGACATTAATTAAAGTAATACACTGACGGCCAGACCGTGACCTGTACCAAATTATGCAACCTTTGTTAGAGGCAAGCCCAAACTATACGGGTGAGAGATACTTACTACCATCGGATTCGAGTAAACAAGTACCTGACCTGACCTACATTAATCTTGTCGGATCTCGGCAACTAAGTTAGTTGTAAAGAAGAAAGTAACTTCAAATCGTACTTCAGCGGAATCGCGTCGTGGTGGTCCTCCACACTGCTTCAAAAATGCAACCGTAATCCCTGAGGCTGAGCTGCGGTGCGGATAATTTTTAATTGAAGTCGTATCCGTATCGTATCGTCTGCTCGCTCGCTCACATGCAATCACTTCTATTTACTTTCCCTTTTAATTTTTTCAAAAAGTCAGGAAGAGGGAAACTTGAGTCAAATGAACACATCTGCGCACGTTGTTGCGTTGCTGCTTATTTTGTTTGGAAGAAAAGCTAGATTTCGATTGAATTTAATTCAATTTAATAATGGCTGGTTTTAATTAATTTCCTGCGTCCTGCCGCAACCTTAATTAAATGATCCATTAGTTTAGTGTCCTCTCATGGTTCTAAGGCTTGCAGTTGCAGCTCCACGCAAACGACCCAAAGGTAACAACGCATGAGGTAAGTACTTATTTAGGTTAGTTAGTTGTGTGGCCGTGGCCTCATTTAGATTATGAGACAATCTTTGTCGTTTGTTGGTAGGTTTCGTTGGACGGCGGAGAATCGAGTAGTTAAATATTCATTCACCTTGGTCAGAAACGCTGACAATGACTAATAGCAGCAGCAGCAGCATGTCGTCTTCTGACACTTTGTCAATGTCAACTTCGAATGGACGTATGAGCTCATTGCCGGAAGTTGATGATGACAGGATTACCTATATCTCTTACGAATCAGAGTTGCAAATGTCAGTGCAGCTAAGAGTCGTGTACTGGTGCCGTCGGTCGTACCATTAAAATTCATTTTACCTTGAACATTTATTTTTCCAACAGGCCTCACATAATGAAATTGATTCAGAAAGACTTGTCGGAACCCTACTCTATTTACACGTACCGATACTTCATTCACAATTGGCCTAAACTCTGCTTCTTGGCCGTGGATGAGGAGGACAAGGTTGTAGGAGCCATTGTGTGCAAACTAGACGTTCACAAACAGAATAGTAAGCGAGGTTACATTGCAATGCTTGCTGTGGATGCCAATTATAGACGTCGAAAAATTGGATCCAATCTTGTTCTTCAATCAATTCGAGCCATGGCCTCTGAAGATGCGGATGAGGTACGTTTCTTCAACTCACTCCATTCCATCGAAGTATGTCGGTTATAATATAGGGAATGAGGTGGATGAACTGGTTTACAAAATTCCAGATCGTGCTTGAGACAGAAATTACAAATAAATCTGCACTTCGCCTATACGAAAATCTTGGTTTCGTGAGAGACAAGCGACTCTTTCGGTACTATTTGAACGGTGTGGATGCTCTGCGATTGAAACTGTGGCTGAAATGAAATTTGCTGTAAACGAAACCTTCAGCATTCTCTTCAACTTTTAATTTTCTATTGTTATTATTCTAAATAAGTGTAACATCTCGAATTGAATGGGCTCTGTCGTGTATTCGTTTGTATGATTTGTGATAGCGAATAGTGAGTCATTGAATTAAAAACTTAATTTATTTACGCTTATTACCTCTGGTTTTTAGAATCTGTGCATTCCTCTTAACTGACTTAACCAAGTATGATAGTTCGTTCTTAGGAATTTTTGGATTCGGGGGATCATTTCCTATTCCTGTATTTGGTTTGGATCCTTCCTCCTGCATTCACAAAATCAAACATTTCATTTGAAAAAGATTCCTATAACCAGACCGTATTTATTATGCAAGGACTTATTATGCATTCACCTGTCCCGCATCAGCCCTCCGTTTTTGTTTCTCTTGTATAATGGCTGTCATTCCCTTTGTCTTCTTAAAATTCGGATCAGATGGATCCACGTTGTACAGATGTGAAGAAAACAAAGCACCAAACCGACTGTCCGCCACATTCACTTGAAAATCATCCACTATCTGGGATGCTCCTGTCTCATTGCCAGTTTCCTTTGCTTTCCGATTCTTCCTCTTCTTTTTCCCTTTGCTCTCACTCTCTGCTTCCATGATCTTCTTTAAACTGAAATGCTGCTTATTATCGGAATCGTCCATAAGGAGCAGCTCAAGTGAAGCCTAATAAACAATATTAGCCCCACATGAAAAAGTTTAAAAAGTGTCCGTCCGGAAAAGAATGCCGTCCTTACGTTATTATCCGCCTCTGAAGTCTTCTTTTCTTTCCTGGAGCCAACCGTCGACCGTTTCTTCTTCTCCGAGTTCCCTTTCATAATTTCATTCGACTCAATTTCATCTCTGAAGAAAGAATCCTCCATGTCAACATCCACCTCATCGTCACTGAAGGCTTCATCTTCCGCCTCGCTCTCTGGATCCTCTGGGGATTCCTTTCTCTGAAGTTTCTGTTGAGTTTTCTTCTGCTTCTTTTTCACTTTTTTCTTATCCAAGATCTCCTCCCATGGGGTCAAGGTTGAGGCAGTTTGTTCCTCCAGTTTTTTCTTTACCAGAGACTCCGTCCTCTCCTTGAGTCCGACACCCCATGTGATTTCCATTTCCACATCGTTGTCCTTTTTCTTCTCCTTGGTTTCCAGGGATTCTAATAAGGCACGATACTTTGCCACGGGATCGACATTGCTTTCAGTATCAGAGCCATCTGTCGAATACGTAATTGGGATATTAGCAATAATTTTCTCATCACAACCCGAATCAATCGGATCATCATCATGTCAAATTGAGTAACTTGCCGTTCGCAGCATCCCCATTTATTTCATCCTCTGAGTCTGAAGAAGCCAGATAGGCTCTTAGATCCTCGTCATCGATTTTCTCTTTGGGATTGTGCACTTTCTGTGTCAACTCCCGTCGCAGAGGATCAGTTTCGTCCCAAGTCAACCTCACCTAAATGCATATTGAATAAGCATTACCAGCTTTAACCAGTTAACTTGAAGTACACTGTACAAACTAAACTATACCTTGGCTTGTTGAAGAGCTGTAGTTGTGAAGAATCTTGGTCGGTACTTATCTGCCTGAGGTAAGTTGTCACACGAATCGTTCGGCTCCTAATATTACAACCGACACATAATAATAAATAAACATAATAATAATGCCATTCAGTGAAGGATATCTAGTGGACTGCTGTCAATATTACATCCTCAAAAACCATTTCCTCTGGGATGTACCGCAAGTCCACACGAGTAGCACTGGACTCATATTCCATCCCGTCGCATTCTGCATAGATCTTCTCGGCAGTTCCAATGGAATCAAATTCCAAGACGGCATAAAAATACCTACATACAAATTCAATGTCAAGGCATCGTCGAAATGTGCATTCCGTGGGTCTTATTACTTGAGACGATTTAATTGATATTTCCGAAGCTTCTCCATCTGATAGTCGCCGCCTTCTTCATCCTCCTCCTTTCCCCCATTAATTCCAACTTCGTCGTCCGACAGAGCGTCCTCGGAATCTGAATCTGTTCTCCTTAACTCCATTGGACCATGAACTTCTTCGTCGGCAAGACGCTGCTTCCCATATTCTGAAGTGTAAATCTGCAAAGGAACGAGGGAAATGAAAATGAGATTCCCATCATGTTCCTTCCATAACTGGATAACGATAACATGTTACATGTTACGTACATTAACTGATTTCAGCACTCCGCCGGAAGGTAAAAATGAGTGAAAGAGAACCATGAGATCAACAGCTTTTAATCTGTCCCAATCGATGTTACACAGGGCAAGGCGACTAGAAGATTCCTCCGTCCTTTCTGCATCACGGTCCAACTCACCCCAAGCTTAGCAACAAATCATTTTGGAAATCATAATCATGGTTTCAATTTCCTTTGCATTATTAATTAATTACGAGCACTGCGTACCATGTATTGTGTCATCAGCATCATCGTTTTCATCTGCAGATGATGAAGAGTCATCCGAAGAATCCTCAAACAGAAAACCATCTCCACGCGCATAGTCAGTATTGTTGTCCCGAAGTTTCTTCTTGATAGTACTGGTCAGTTTGGTAGTGAGGTCACGTTTTCTAATCTCGGACTCGCTTATGTTTCCTTCGATGAATTTAGCATCAACCTCAGATTCGGATCCGGAATCGCCTACTTCATTATGAATTTCCTGCTTCTGAGTAATGTTCACATCATCGGCACTTGCTTGTACCCCGTCGTCCTCAGCATCGTCTTCGTCCTCAGCGACCAAATTGTAATATTGTCTCAAATCTTCGTCTGTGCTCAAATCAATCGGACGGCCTCGCTTGTCCACACTGTACTTTAATTTAAACTGCTTGTCCTACATTCAAAATCATTTGGACGTTAGCTTCACGAATTATCAGAAATCACCATACCAATACCAATAATATTATGCCAACAAAACTGATACAAGCAATTTGTGAATAATTGTGATTGGATAATAGCGGAACGGAAGCAAGGAACCGAACCGAAGAAGATTACAATAATTTTGTAGTTTTTCCAAATTCAAAATTTTCTCCACTACATCTTACGTGAAACATTGACTGGAACCGCTTGTCAATGTCAACCCGTTTCTCTTTCCTCGGTACACGACGGAATATTGGATCATTGAGAGCATGAGCGAATCGATCATCGGTAATTGCTGGTTGTGGACGTTTCGGCGGCTTCATTCTATTCTTCTGCTGGTCGTCCATATTCAGGCTCTTGACCTTTAATGAGTCAAAATGAAGAAAAGAAGTAACATGTACGTTTGTCTTTTAGTTTAGTTTAGTTTTAGTCCTGCCTTACGTCAGACTCGCTCACTTTAGTTTAGGATGTCTGATTGATTATCTTAAGAGGATTAGAGGCAAAGGCAAAAGTGATCATGAAAACTTACAGTTACGGTCAGACTCAGACTTCCACTTCTCGTTCTCAGACAGCTATAGATGCTAGAGGATGAGAGATGATATATTGTTCGTTGTTGAAAACTTTTATTATTGGATTATAGAAATTACAAACAACGCAACACGTGAATTTATCGTGACCAGAGCAGGGGGTTATTGAGGATGAGGATTAAATATATTTAAAAAAAGTGTAAATGATTAAAATCAAAAGCACGTGTACGTATGCTCGGTATTTTGGTAAAGTGCGAGTGCAATTTAGATCAAATGATTCCGCTTTGTCACTTTCTTTCCCTTCTCTTTTTTCTCTCCTCACCGCAACCTCATCTCATCCCCCAAATTTCCTCTGATGCTGCGCCCTAAATTTCAACCTCAACCCATCAAAATCTACATAATAAGCAGACGCAGATATCGACTCATCAATTAATTTAATTCTCCAAGGTTCATCACCCCCAACATAATAAAAGATTTTATTTTTTATAATAATTCTTAATCTCTGTTCCATATAGGGATATGGGGAATCAAGGACTTCGACAGCATGTGGAGATGGCTAGCAAAACGGGAGTCTTTCGTTTATCTAAAGCTAAACTTCAGCAGGTAATGGTAAAGGTTTGGTTTTCTAAGATTCTTGTCGTGACCCCCGAGGTGGCAGAATTCTAAAATCCTTTTTTTCACAGTTTCCACCGGAACTAGTCACTGTAATTCAGGTACTCCGGCACATTGATCTCTCAGAGAATAGAATTGCCTCCATACCAGAAAATATTGGAGTTTTTCTGAACCTAAAACATCTAAATTTGAGTAGTAACCAAATCGGTAAGAACATCATCATTCCTACAATAATAAATTCCTCATCGATTCCATTACTGGACGCGATATCCATGTATTTGATCCTGTTTCTGATATAACTTTGTAATAATATATATGAATATTTCGTTTAGAAATCATTCCAGATCAGTTGGACACTCTGCAGAAGCTTGAAACGCTGTCACTGAGTAATAATAGAATCCACAGAGTTCCCACGAATCTTTCAAAGCTTCAGAAATTAAGGGATGTTAATTTGAGGTAATATGAAGGGTTTTTTAAGGTTTTTCTTTTTTAACCAGTCCATTATTAACACTTTTGTCATTAATTTTGTTTAGTGACAATTTGCTGACGAATTTTCCCAAAGTTTTCTGTGGATTGAAATCTTTAAATGTTTTGGATTTGACGCGGAACCGTCTGACGAACGTACCCACGGGCGTTGGAGAGTTGAACGTTGTCGAGCTCATTTTAAACCAGAATCAAGTAAGCGTCATTAAAATTTTTTGTGCCTGTGACTATTATTTGCAACTAAATCTTGTGTGTGTGTGTGTATTTAGATTAAGAAAGTATCGGAGGATCTTAGCCGATGTCCTAACCTGAAGACACTGAGGTTGGAACATAATTTAATAACACTCCAAGAGTTTCCGACGAAAATCCTGTCCGATTCCACCATTTCCCTTATACTGCTTGAAGGAAACAACCTGGACATGAAAAAGTTTTCGGCATTGGATGGATTCGACAAAGTATTTCAATTTTGCTTGAATAATTTTCTCGCTGACTCATTAAACAAGTGCTGATTGCATTTCTTTCATTTTCCAGTATATGGAGAGATATACCGCAACCAAGAAGAAGCTAATGTGACTCTTTCATTGACCCCGCTAATTTGCAACTCGTGGCTTTTCTTGTCAGTTTAAAAACAGCATCAGCAATTTTTCTAACACGATTCCTTCAATATGACCAAGCTAATTTGCAACCCGTGACTTTTCTTGTCCAATGAAAAATAGCATATAAGCAGTTTTGGACTTGTTGTATACAGTTATTTTACGATAACCTTCGCCTGCTCGCCTGTCGATTATTCTTCCAACAATTTGCTACTTTTTATGAATTAAAATTTTTTCTCGGTTTCGGTATACAAACTTGGATGATTATTTTTACTATTGGATTTCTTACAGACCCTTTGACAAGTGCAATTATGTTTTTAATTTTTAGCGTGAGGGTTTTGTGTGGCTTCATATTCTCGAGTATTCTCACTGGAAGTCTTCGTAACTGCATCTCTTGCTTGGGTTTCTGCGCGACATCCGACCTGAATTTACTTTGTCTCGTTGGGATTCATCGGAGGGGGTTGGTTTTCGGCCAATTCTTGTGGCTCGTCACTCACACCCTTCTGAATTTCCGCATATGCCTTGATCGTATGTTGCGGTGATTCCAAGTGAAGCCGAAATAGCTATCAGATTTACGAATAAATGGATTAGTTATTTAGAGTCAACCTTGGGTTCTTTCCTTATGAAAAATTGTTTTTATCACCAGTTCAGATTCGCTGGAGACTTGGCAAGTGGAGCAGTAGAAAACCATCTTCCCGTCTCTTTCGCAAGCGTATGGTGCAAACATTTCCACTTGGTGAGCGTTGTAACCTGTTCAGTAGGAAGAGTCAAGCTGTGGAATTCGATTTTCCTTTTCATTAACAAATTTAAACTGAATTGAATGGCGAACCATCATGGGCAGGTGATTCGTGGGCAGCATGTTCAATTCCGAACGTGGGGCTGAGGCATCCAGAGGCTGTAGTTCTGCTGAAAAAAATCATTCCGCATTAAGATCCGTAGAGAAACTTCGGGGTTTGGGTATTACCCTGAGTATAATTTACCCTGTGCGAAGATCGATTTGAAGCTGGATGATCTGCTTCTGCTTCACAAGGAGAGCTTTGAACTTGTCAAATACCCCTGATCCGCTATCTGCGTGTAACAATTATACAAACTCAATTAAATCGACCCGATTAGGTCTAGGATTAAGCCCACCTGAAACACTTCCTTGTAGTTCATTCTGCTCCAATTCCATTTGACCAATTAGTTCCTTGACTTCTTCTTCCAATTTTAGCTGAAGCTCGTAAACTTGGTTGTAGAGGACAGTAATGTTGTGATCCTGAATGCTGATGATAATAATTCATGCGGGGTTTAAACTGATTATACGACTGAACTCTTTTAGTAATTACAACACGAACTTACTGTCGAAATTGCTGGAGTGATGAGGATAAATTCGACTT
>Ga0194135_10002586_pt1 | contig 10998 bp, 15 predicted proteins | sample LitLau_LLRF_2013_FD_134024 | JGI IMG/M metagenome (GOLD analysis project Ga0194135, IMG submission 134024) | Freshwater sediment microbial communities in response to fracking from North America - Little Laurel Run_MetaG_LLRF_2013 (version 2) | ecosystem: Environmental > Aquatic > Freshwater >... | reverse complement strand
TACTACCTCAATGAAATCCCTGACTCAAATACACAAGAAAACTAATTCTCATTTCCATATGGCAGAAGTAGGAATGGCATCTCCTGTATCCGGAAATACAGATGCAGAGGCAACAATTGAGTTATGTCATTTTTTAAAGGAATAATTAAGGCAAGGCCTCATACTAATCTTGATGAAGTCGGATGCTTTCCTGAAAGTATTTTTCTGGAGGAAGTTGCACATTTTACAAACGCAACAACTAAATATATCAAACTAGAAGACTTGGAGGGATGGGAGGGGCAAGAAAAGAGGTTTGCGCAAAAAAGCTTGGTATTGGGTGATTACTATATGAGAATGTACGATTTATATCAATATGATATAATGGTTAAAGAAGTTCTGCATGAAACACGTATACATAAACTTGTTCTAGTGGCCGTGTTTCTCTATTCATTCTGAAGGGAATGGAATCTTAAAAACCGGACACGTGAGTATGAAATCAAAAGTTGCGACACTTTGAAGATTTGTCTCTTCCGTATGCTGAAGGTAGCGAGGAAGGAGAAAAAGAGAGGGATTCTGTCTGATACTCTGCGCCTACTGAGACCCCTGGTTCAAGACCCGCGTACCACGTCGTCTCTGGAGTGTCCCAATCATAACCAGAAAAGACCCAACCCATCTAAGAGCTGTGCTTAAACTAACGGAAATTAATTTCTACAATGATTACAACCAAGGAAAACAAACCATACACCTTTCTTTGTTCCTAGGTTTGAAGGTTTTGAGGTTTAGAGGCTTATCGCTGACTAGACTTTTAAAACACAAATCCATCGTGGGCGGTCTTTGATTGGTTCTCTCTCGACGCCATACGTTTACTCAATCGTTGTCAGCTTTTTGAAGAGTCCATCCCCAGAATAGGCATGCGTTTATACCTGTTTTTTCATTAATCTTATAATAACGATACATCTTCACATTAAAATTATGCAAAGCAGAAGCAAATGTTTTTTATGTTTGGAGAAAGCACCAAAAGACAATTCCATTTTTTCGAGTCATATCTCTCACAGAAATAGGAAAGCGAAAGCGTAAAACGATTAAGCCACTTCTAATTAAAAATAACATTCTTATTTCCTTTCCTCCGTGTAAAAAAATGAACATTTCATCTCCATTCCTTTCCGGTTTTGTAGGTGCACGCTTTTATATTAACAAGCAATTCTGTATTTAAATAAAACTAATAATTAGCGGGTCTTAAAATCGGATAAGGAGCCATCTACCATTTTCAATTTAGAAGAAGTGCCTAGGATTTAAATCGAGCTTAAACTTTCTTTCTCTTCATTTTTATTCACTATTGTTTTTAAATGTAAATAAAATATTTACTTTGCATAAAAAATTAAGATTTGACGCAGAGAGTGAGATCTACAGAATCATATCCCATCATAGGGAAAACTAGGCACGCGTATGCTGTGTGTAATATAATGTAAGGAACAGGATTTCCATTTGTGAGATTTATAAATACTGCCACACATTTATATCTGAATCTCAACATCACTTTCCGAATCAACAAGAAACAGACAAGGTTTCCACCCTTCTCCTACTCTTGGTCTCAATTTTTGCTTATCGTTCAGTGACCTACTGCCCGTTGAGTCTTTGTGTATGTCATTTGTCAACATATGTCCAATAAATTCTGTTCTCCCAGAACTAAAGTGTCGAGATAAAAAACCGACCGGTCCTTTGGCTCGTTCTGCACGTTGTCGAGGATACGGTCTATTAAATGGAGCCCTGGGGGTCAAACATCCGCTTTTGGAAAAAATAAACTGGATTTCAAATCGACTCACATAGAGAAAGTCGTTAGCATTAATTTGGACTGGACTCCCTGCCAAAACAGACGAAATGGTAACGAGATGTCGTTAAAGCGCAAGTTGCGAAAGGGCGTAGGCAGACTGTGGAATGATTAACAGCCTCACTTTCACATTTCAAAATGGAATAAAGTTAATGCAACCAAGGGGGTGTAGCAAAGCAACTAAAATTGAATACAAACAGCAATGAGTTTCTCTCTGTAGTGATGGTGGGCGAAATTTCTTCTCCTTTTAACTTTTGGAATAGAAAATGGAATGAAATGGAAACATGGTTTCCTTTTCTTCTACTTGTGTAATTCCCGCCTACATTTAATGTATAAATTCAAGCTGGAATCTTGGGTTTTAGGGAATTTGCCAAATTTCCTTGAAATTTCGTCTTACACTCTACTGAATTCCTCTTTTGCACAAAAGAAATCCTTGGTTTAAAGAGAATCTGGAAATGGATCAAACGGGAGTGGTTTATAAGAAATTGGGATGAGGAGAAAATGGCTCCATTCTTAGTTGGCTTTATCGCTTTTGGCACATCACCAACCTCCCTGTAAGTCTTACGAAATGGCACGAGGAGTCGGGTTATGGGTAGCCGCTTTTTTCGGCCAAAAGTATCCATTCAGGTGACCCTTTGCCACTCTTCTTTGCCCTAAAATTTATGTCTATTTTGCTTACGGAGGAGTCAAAATCCCAACGAACCGCAAGGATTTGGATTATGCGCCCACCTATAATCTCGCTCCGGACGTTGACAATAATTAATTTTCCCCTGGTTCGTAATAATGAAAAAGTGATTAGTTTCTCCCTCATCACTTCCTCTGCGGAAAACCGTTATTGGGGGCGGAAATTTCTCCCGACAAACTTTTCTCAGCGTCGTGCTCGGGTGATCACAGCAGGTGCCATGTTTCTCCACCCAAAACTAATGCTCTCATTTCCACTTTCTCCGGGGGTGATATGATGGGCACTAAAAAATCTTGTTTTATGTGATTAATGCTCTGCGCTGTGAGTCCTAGTGTCTTGCCTTTCTGAATTTGACAAATTACCCAGCAAAAAAGTATTCCATCTCACTTTCAACTTGCCACCAACTCCGTCTTCTGCATGATAACGTTGACAGTAACTTATTTTCAAATAAGGCGCGGTTGGGTGGACAAAATGAAAAAAGACGACGGCCCAGACGTTCAAACTGCAATTTCAGAGAAATTCTCTGTCAGTTCCATGGCTTGTGGAATTGCGTGTCCTACTGTCCAGGGAAACGTTATAATTGGTGGGACGAAACGGAATGTGAACTTTGGTGATTGGCTGATCATGGGCGTTTCGTGTCACTCTTTCCCTGGTAGTGTTAGCTCTCCACTCATGGATTTACGAAATTAAAACGGTCTCTAAAAAGAAAAGAATTCAAAGGATGGGGGGACAGAGGAGAGAGACTTGTGATCTTTAAGGAGAATCCCGAGTTTCTTCTTCTCATAAATCTCCCAATGGCTTACACTTGACTCTAAACAGAACTGAATCTTCTCGGGCTTCTCCTTGCTATTTATCCCCGATTGAAAATGCCATAAATTGTCATCCACCATTACCATCATCCTTTTCACCCATTCTGCTCTTCTTTTTTTCCTCGCTTTTCTTGCATAGGTAAGCTTCTGATGGAGTGAGAAAGAACTCAAAAGTATATCCATAGAAATTGTACGTTTATTATGTCAGGGAATTTAGGGGGGACCATAACGCAGTCAGCGTGTGGAACACACTGGATAGTTTTCCTGTATATCCTATTCGTCGTACGCTAACAATAGAAATCCTCCACTGACTTACCCCGACACAATACCAAGGCACAACGGAACTTTCACCTTTGGGCTCTCTTGTCCTTGGCTCTCTCAATTGGAATTCCATTCTTGACATCTCCCCCCGATTATTCAAACGTTGCATTCGGCCCTCATCCCCCCACTAAAAGCACTACCATCGCGTTCTAGTCACTATATCCAATCCATACCACAAGAAAGCACATGCCCAAGGAAACAAAATAGAGTTAGTGTTGATGAGACTAAGATGATTGAGAATTTTTAAAGGGACCCGCAGCCTATCCTACTAATTAAAACTGAGACTCTCGTGAAAGGAACATCCGATTATAGTTTCTCATTGAATTGTTAAAAATGCAACGAACAGAGTACTGCCCCAAAGCCAATTAAGAATGTGCCAATAAACTTTAAAAAATTTTCTGAGAAGGTCTAATATTAATTACTCCAAATTAGCTTCAGGCCATTCATTTTTCTGTTCTTAAAATAAATGCTTGACTATAATTCTTGCACTTTATACTCCTGTATTCTCGAGGATTCTAAAAAGGGTTCTTCGATTGATTTATTTCTACTTTTTCAGCAGTCTTCATTTAGAGAGCTGGTGATAGTGTTGTCACAAAAGAGTTTTACCAGCTGCTTGTGTGATCTTTCAGTTTGGAAGATTGAGCCTGGAGAAAGTGTGTCAACAGGAGAACAGACCAATGGGAAAAAGAAAATATGCAATACTTTGATCTTTCGCCTGGTACTGGGAATCTTGTCGAAAGTTGCTGATTAGAAGAAGGATTGGGGTCTATACTTTTCAAATGAAGCAATACGTTTCCCCAGTATTTCACGTCTTAAATCTCCTTTTTTCCGCTTACAGCCAACTGTCTCTCCCCTCCATTCCCCATCCCAGCTTGCTAGAGACAAGGCAAGGGTTTAGTAAAAGATTTATGAGCAACAATACCAGATTCAATAGTGAACGTCCTAAGTAGCTCCTTTATTCAAAACTTCCCTTTTTTTAACGTTGTAGCTAAACAGAATAAAAGAACTAAAAACAAAAAAATTAATGATGAAAATGATGAAATTTAAATTCATGGCTATTTAAGACATGAACCAACAGCATCCACGCCCGAATTCCTGGGAGCGTAAGTTTAACTAGCACAAAAACGTGCCCTTCCGGGATGCTGTTCTTCGCTTTTTCCCTATGCAAAAGAAATGTCCGCGTCTCTACCACTACCATCCCGATGACAACAAATTTTTGTCCTCACTTCTTACCACGCGCCAAAAAAAGAAAGACGTGAATATTTTATGGCGTCAAAAACTTACTAGCAAGACAAACTGTTGTGACCTCATTTAGGAGGCGGGAAAAGACAAGAACAGGACGGAAAATAATGGAACATATTCATAAAATATGAATTCCAATTCATAGACAAGAGATTCGGTGGGGAGCTCTCCCAAATAGATTAGAAACATCAAGTTAAGAGACGTTGAGCACGCACAGAATAGCTCATTCTCATTCAAAATTCGTGTTCGGAATTAAACCTACACATCAAATTTAATAATTTATAAGTACACCTAAACCGTTGTTGGATAGCGAGTTTCATAATTCAAAAACAAGGAGAAATAAAAGCGTAATGAGACTCCGAATTGCCTCATGCCGGACACCCGAAAAATTTTGAATTAAAGCTCCACTTTTGATTTGATTTGATTGAAGCGTTGAAAATAAGAAACGCCCTGAATAGATTTGAATTTTGAATAACGAGAGAATTGAAAACAGCAAAAGATTACCATTGTTGTAAATTCGTGCGTAGGAGGTATTAAAAAGTCTATTTTCTTATGGTTTCCAACAAGATTGTATTTTTAATTAAAATTATGTAAAACGGATCGGATTTTGGATAAACACCAAGGGGAAATTTAAGTCCGTGCCTTATCTTTATATTGAAATGGAGGGCGAAGAGAGGTTAAGCTGCTGGCGGGTGAAAGTTTCATGTTTCTTTCTTTTTCTAATTTAAGAAAGAAAAAATAACATTTTATCTCCGTTCTACTTTTGTTCATGTACACAATTTCCTATTAACATTCATTTCATATTTGCATAATGGAGAGAAAAGAAAGCACACCAGCAGTCTGCTCTTTCCTCCTCTCGCTTTAATATACTTTCATGCCCAGAGGTTTTCCACTTAAACTAAATGGCAGAAACAAGAAGATAGAGGAGAGGAGCAGAAATAATTTGAAAGTCAAGACTGAATTCATTTTCGTTGCGAAGAGATTATGAATTTTGTAAATTCCATTTACATCGAATTTAGTCTACGTAAAGCAGGGGACAGACTTGGTGTGGGTAATATTTGAGCTTCAGCAAAAGATATAAACTAATTTTAACAAATAGCAGTGTGTGAGAGCTCCCATTTTGTTTCATATTCCTTGATGACCATCCAACATGCAATTCGCCAGCAACGGCCTGGAAAAGTGTACATAATATTTAAACTGGGCAATTAATTATGAAGACTGTATTTTCAAAACGTACAAATCCACTTCTGGCAAATTTTCAAAATTCTTGTTAGCAAAGGGACATTCAAAACAAGAAATCCACTCAGGTTTCCAGAATTTAATGTTTTTCCACATTTTAGTCAAATACTTTAGAAAGTTAGCTTCCATCTCGCTAAAACATTTCCGCCCCAATGAGAAAATAGTTGGGTCCGTTCCAATAAATACTGAAGAATTCTTGTATAAAACTATATCCATCCCACTTTCTCACAGAAAGGTAAAATTAGTTCAGAAAGAGTCAACAACAAAATAATAAAACGAAAGGCCTTTGTGCTGTACTGCTCCCAGTCGAGAATCTAATTTTGTTAGGATCGATCAGCGTGTTTGTTGAGTGGTGTTGCATGTTAATCGTCAATACGTCTAATAAATTTCCTCTTCCCGTGACAACAACCGTAGATGAAAAAATAGCAGACTCTTTCCGCACGGTTGTCTAGGACTCAAACTGATGAATGGAGCCCTGGAGCTCACTGCTACAGAACCATCTGAACCAGTTTCCTTTTTTGGAAAACTGGATTTTTATGCGAATCACATGGAGAGAGTGGAGAAAGGAAGCCTGGAGACTTTCCCCCTTGACTCCGCAACCCTCTCTCCTCCCTCCCACGCTGGTACTTTGCTCAGTCAAGGAGAACTCAAGTGGTTCGTAGTCTCTGATTCCTGATGCCATTTTGCTAAATATTCAAACCCATAAAAAGGCCTTGAGGAGAGTTCAGCTGCTGCTCGCTGTTTTTGGTGGGTGAAAGGGAGTGTGGTTGGCAAAGTGAGCTCCCCCTGGTAATTGGCTCATCGCCTCTCGGAGAAAACAGGAAGAGAAAATAGAGTTTAATCCAGTAGAAACTTGCTCTCTCAGTCTCTGAATGTTTCTAACCTCATTCTCGCATAGACTCCACACACACACACACTCTCTCTCTCTCTCAACGGCATTTCCTAATATTTAAGTGCAATTTATATAATGGGCTGATGCACTGAATGTTAGCATTCTATCCACTTTTGCATTTCATTCCAACCCATGCCTACTGTTAGCATAATATAGCTAGTCAGCAATACAGCAAAACACAATAGTCGCAGACGCCATGAAGCCTCGGAGCTTAAACTGAAGAAGGGCGAAGGCAGAATAGGAATGAGGTGCGAAGAAGCTGAGGATGGCGGGCAACTTGCATTATATAGAAACGTTAATAATATTCCTGGACCATAGCATCGTAATATCTTCCTCCCTGCATAATGTCATCAAGCTTAAACTACATGAAATGTAAGGTAATAAAATATAAAGCGACAGTAAACGTCAATTGGAGTGTTGCCAGAAAATTCCGGATACAAATAAAATCCCATCCTGTACAATTCCATTTTGTTTTATACAATTGTAAGAGGATGAAAATATATCGGGATGCTGCGGTGCGTAATATCACAGGATGTGATAAAAAGAAAGACACGCTTCCTCCCTTCACTTTATCACATTTGGCCGTCAACCAAAGTTAACCTTACAATATGACATGGCACGCGGGTTCCAATTCAAGTCTAACAGGGCCGAAAAACCTTACCCATCTCACCCGTAGCCATGGACCCAATGAACCGTGTCTTAGATAATGTTCATAACACATCACACCCAAGAAGTTAGCGGTAATTAGTTTCTTTCTTTCTACTAATAATAAACGAATCAGCTTCGTCCCTTCTTAGGGGAAAATTTTTAGCTGAGCGGAGGAAAAAGTTTTCTACACCCAGCGTGGTAAGATCTCAGCAGGTGCAGGTGCGGACTGTGCGTACTTGCTCTTCCCGTATACAGCTTAGCTGGGTACTGAAAAGAATTCTGATTAATTCTTCGCAGTTAGTCTGTGTGTTCTGAGTTTAGCCAATTTTAGTATTGAAAGCGTTGCATCTCGGCGCTATCTCCTTTCTTTCTCAAAAGAAAACCGTTGCAGTAAACTTTCTCCAAATAACGCGGACGCATTAAATTCGAGAAAGAAGGTGCCTGGATACAGCTCGAGATGACAGTGTTTCCGGGCAAGTTCAGAGCAATTTCCTATTTGGCTTCAATAGATTCCTTTTGCCACTTCTTTGAATATATACTTTAATTGGAAAGCGAAACGAACGAAAGCGAAAATTGGAACGAAATCCCGATAGCCACCGAAAACCCTCAACAGGACCTCGAGAAAGGTTAAGCAGGATAATGTAAGAAAGTGAAGGAAAGTGTCACAACTCACTAATATGCCAGTCCCTTTTTCTTGTGATTCCTTTCACTCTCTCTTGCCGACTTTTTCACGTCAACCGCTGGGTCATAACAAACTATATAGAAGATTGAAGACTAAAGTTAGTTTTGACAACAATGCGCTTAAAAAACCAGTTTTAGTCTTTTCACAATCAGGGTTGCTCGAAGCAACCCTTCCATATAGCCATAAATCAAATCCTCTTTGGTCATAAAGACAAGGCAAAGCTGTGCCGGATAGTGCAGGGGAGAAAGTGAACTTGAGTGATGGGGTGACCGCATGGACTTTCTCGAACACTCTTCCCACTAGTACTCCAGCCGAGCACTTCTCTCCACTCAAGGCTTTAAGAAATTGTCATTAAAAGGGTCTCTAAAAAAGAAAGGATTCCAAGGATGGGGAGACAGAGGAGAAAGACTTGTGATCTTAAGGAGAATCCCGAGTTTCTTCCTCCCATAAATCTCACCACGGCTTTCACTGACTCTAAATAGAACTGAATCTTCTTGGGATCTCCTTGCTATTATCCCCGATTGAAAATGCCATAAATTGTCATCCACCATTACCATCATCCCTTTCACCCATTCTGCGCTTTTTTCTTTCTTTTCTTGCATAGGTAAGCTTCTGATGGAGTGAGAAATAACTCAAAAAGCATCCTTAGCAATGATACTTTCCAGTTCTCGGAGAAGATTATTATGGTAGGGAATTTAAAAGGGAGCGCCACAGTCTCCACATGTTGAAGAGAGAGAATACTTTCCCTATGATATTCGTATCCTATAACAATAGAAATCCTCCATGTCATTAATGACTCTCTCAGGCACAATACCTAGGCACAAAAGGACTTTCACCTCTTGGCTCTGCCGCCCTTGTCTCTCTCTCTCTCCAGGGGTAATCCATAGTTGAAATCCCTCACGGTTATTCGAACCTCCCCTTCATCCGCCTCCACCACCACCAGTTCTCCTGGAAAGTGTTTCATCACCAAGACTGCATGGAATCCAAAGAACAAAAGAGAGTTGTGGCAACTACGACTCGGAACAAAGAATTGGCAACAAAACCCTCAGCACCACCGCAGTCACCGCATCCGTTTAATTAAAATCGAGATTCGGATGAGAGGAACATCCTGTATGAGTTTCTCATTTCCGAAACAAAGCCTTTCATTAAAAGGAAAAGTGAATGCAGAATCCATGTACTAAACCCAATCAACTCGTTTCATCTACTCGGTTCTCATTCTGGAAAGAGAAGTCACCAACATCAATTTATCAGCCGTCCGCCGGATCATCCCTGCCAAACGGGCAAATATATAAAATATTTAACTCATAGCATCTCCCTATTAGTAAAATTTCAAAACAGAAGAAAGAATAAATTTTACGTCCTAGCTTTCACTTTTTTACGGTTTTTACTTTACAAAATTTCACTTTTCCCTCCTGTCTCCTACTTGGAGCTTAGAGACTCCTTTTTTCACTACCATCACATCTTTCCATTCTATAAAGTGAAAGAGTTACGAGCGCCAAGAATCAAAAACATTAAGGAATTATTCTAAAGTCTATTCCATTTGTACAAATTTGAAAGAGACAAGATAAACGAACGAAAGAATTAACGCTCTTCATAACTTCCTATGACTTAATTGTGAAGAAAAGATGAAATTATCCCCAATTAGCTAAACAGTATGAGCGTCGGACTGTGCAATAAATTAGTGAAACTTTATGGGAACTGAAATATAAACTGACATCTACGGAGCCATAAAGTTTTCGCAGGTTTAAAGGCATGTGCGAAATGTGGAACCCGATAGTTTCCCCATTTTCATTTTTTATGCAAAAATATGAAAATGCTCTTGTAGTCACCGTCACCGCAGCTAGCTGTCTGAATATAAATTTGCCTTTTTAAACTCCAACCGCACCGAGGGAAAGATATGAATTTTTTATGACTCCAAAAAATTAATATGACAAATTGTAATTGTTGTGGCCATATTTAGTAGGCCGCGCAAAACAAAAGACCGGCCGACATAAAAATTTTCCATCATATTCATATTAAATTAAATTTCAATTCTTTTAGAAAATAAGTCGGCGAAGAGTTCTTAGAAAATTTCAAGCATCTAGGTTAAACGATGTGTTGAACAGGCTGGAGGCAGCAAGCATCCACCATGTTTATTTTTCTTAAAAAACAGCTCACAGCAGTCAATAATTTGAGGACGTATCAGCATTTTGGATAAAATATTGAGCGAATTCTCCTATACCATTAGTATCATTAGGACTTGTAAAATATATTAAGTAAACACAAAAGTGCAAACAACCAAGAAGCCAAAGAGGAAATAGCGGGAATGGTATTAAATATTAGGATATCTGGAGATGACTATTTTAATTTTAAAATATTCCCCAATATCCAATGGTCGCAAAATCCGTGAAATTGAAAATTAAATTGTAGTTAAAAATCTTGTCAGAAAGGCAGAGGAAGCATTCCAATTCTGATATCTGAGTGTTCAAAATAGGAAAAAGTCCGAATTTATACTTTAACAGAACTGGAAAATTCAGGCGAGGGAACGGGTTACTAGAGAAGGCGCAGTTTCAAATTTCCATTGTCTTTAAGCATGATAACGTAGCATCATGAAATTAAAATTATGCAAGACGGATGCTAGGGCTGTCGGATTTTGGGGAAACGCATCAAAAAATATTTTCATTCCGTGTCTTAGAT
>Ga0194135_10002585_pt1 | contig 11001 bp, 14 predicted proteins | sample LitLau_LLRF_2013_FD_134024 | JGI IMG/M metagenome (GOLD analysis project Ga0194135, IMG submission 134024) | Freshwater sediment microbial communities in response to fracking from North America - Little Laurel Run_MetaG_LLRF_2013 (version 2) | ecosystem: Environmental > Aquatic > Freshwater >... | reverse complement strand
TCACGGGTAAAAAAATCCAAATATTATGTAAACGCTCGCTAGTTCGTAAGGTTTCACTCGCAGAGGAAAAGTCAAAACTTGTAATAAACTTTATGTCATTATTATGCTTCTGAGAATATGAATTAGAAAAGGTATAAAAGTCAACGGAAGAAGTTTGAGATTTAGTTCAAGTGAGGCCTGTCCGGCTCTGCAGTCCACAAGAGCCATGTTCCTTAGAAATGTTTTCCCCAAGTAGCGATGGTAGTGACGCTGGTCGGGTGGGATCACTTGGAGCTGTTGAGCAGCATCTTGGAAAATCAAATCGCTGTATGGTGCCGGGGAGTAAAACATTCCAAAACTAAACAAAAATGAAACCAGTGCGTAGTCATTTGCAAAGCCTTTGTCAAATTATGATATTATGCGATTATGCGGATATGCTTACTTGAAATCATCTTCAATTTTTCTGCCGTAAAACTGTTGTGCATAGAGAAAGAGGTTGATCATGGCATTGGCCTCGGTCTCATTGTAGTATTCTCCACCGCGGATTACCACGGCATTCGCTTTCACTTTCCCCAAATTACATTTTTCAAAGTCAGTGACGGGACTCCGGGTTCCATCCCTGCAAAGAAGCTCATAATCCCCGGACAGCAAATTCCGAGCCCATGTCTCCTTCCTTTTCCCGTCAGCAACTTCATTGACTGTCGTGTGCTTGACAAATGCTACCTGTCCGCCTCCCTCCACGAGACACCGAAGGGCTCCTGAGATTAAGGAAGGCAAAGAGTTTGGATCATGATGGGGGCCTGCATTAGGTTGGGGTCGGGGTCGGTGGTATCTTTTCGTTCTTACCAATGTAGCCGTAGAACCCTTCAGAGGCGTCTCTCTTGCAGTATGAAAAGCTTGATCCATGGCAAAGGTCACAGAGGTTGGAATGCTCGTGCCAAGAATTATATTCGTTGCTCAGGGCTCCTGGAACGCATGACTTGGAAAAGTATTGGGAAGCGGCTGTAACCGAGTCACAGCCATAACTTCTCATTCTCCCACTTGACAGCAAGTAAGCCATTGGGATGACCCAACCAGCCGCATGACCAATCCCAGAGTGGCAGGATGTCTTCCCTAGGAGCAGGAGCAAACATAATTTATATATAGGAATTTAGATATCCAGAAGGAGGATGCCGGGCTCATTTGGGATTGACTTACCTTTGAGATAAGTCAATTCAGTGTCTGCATCCCCTCGGTAAGCGACGGCGACTGCGTAGTATTCCGGCTCTCCTAAGTTGTAGATTTCTGATAACACTGGAATCAACTCAAAAAGGAGTCCAGCCTTATAGACATCTCCCGCATCAAACACTCCAGCATCTGCATCCCTGCCGAAAGTAAACATGCTTTTGTTTAGTGGTTATGAAATAAACATGCGATTATCTAACTATTAATGACGCGTTTCACCCGTTCCTTATCGCCTGCATGCAGTTCATGTGACTGTGACCCCTGTAGCAACTCATCTCGGGCTTTAGAAGCCGATCATTCAAAGCAGTCTGAAAAGAAACTTATTTACAAATTGTCTAGCAGTGACAGTGGAGAACTGAAGTAAATATTTTCGTTTACTTTCATTTTGATACATTTCGTCATCTCAGCGTCCGAGGTGACGCAAAGTGTTAGGCGGCCCACCGGACAGGCACGCGTGTCCAGAACTGCTTGCATACTCTCCTCTCCCAAGTATTTTGTGTAAGTTTGGTCATGTTCTGGAATCGACCGGAGAGATACTGTCGCATCCTTGAATCCAAATAAATGCTAAAACAACTTGCGTCAGAACATGAGAATTGAAATTGAAAATAATTACCGAAAACAAGAGATTACTGCGATTTCCGTAGCGTGGAAACGACTCAAATAGACTTGGTGGTTGAACGATGATTACCGGACGCTGTCCAAACGAACCAAACTGTGATGGCTGTGGTGTAGCTGGAGATTGAAATCCGGTGTTGCTACTTCCTCCAAATTGTTGAGCCAAGTTCTGAATGAACTTCTGATACCTGAGTCGTACTTCCGAGTCTTTTGCAGAGGTAGTCACCACAACGTGGGAGGGGAGTTCCCCCCAATAACAGGATCTCCAGTCCTCAATGTTTCGTCGCTCTCCATTTGAGCAAAGGAGATCATAGGATGCCTTGAAATCCGCAAGCGTCATTTTTCTTCCAAGGGTAGAAGTCATGCCATAAGCTCTGTCATTTTCGCTCCACGGAGATCCGAAGGGTAAGTTGGACTCATTCTGTTGAGAGAAGGGGACAAAATTCTGTTGAGGGAACGGGCGGTACGTACTTGTGGTGGTAGTGTAGGGGAAGAAGTTGCTGCCAGAGTAGGTCCCACCTCCTTGTGATGCGAGATCAGGATTGACCCCAAGATCGGGTGATGAACGGGTGTTGAAATATTCAAGGACGCTGGAGTGCTTGACAAAAGCAATGTCTCCTTGCTCGAACAGACACGAAAGAGCCCCTTGGTATCCGGCGTAGGGATCATTGCTAGTACACTTCACTCCCGGCAAATCACTCCCGCAGATTTCACAAAGCTTGTGAGAATTGTCCCCGAGGGGGTTGTACTTGTCAGAGAGTGAGTTGACGGCACAGCTAGGTCCAAAGAATCCAATAGCCGACTTGACATGGTTGTTGCAGTCTATCACTTCCATTCCGCCCTCCTTCATCAACTACAAATAATATAGAACCCATTTACTTTCAAATTCAGCAAAGTCAAAAAAAAAGTAGCAGTATGCCATATTGCTACTTCTGATTTTGATTTGCGTTCAGCGTTACCTTGCTAATTGGCATCACCCACCCAGCTAGAGTTCCTACTCCAGCAAAGCAGGCTTTCTTTCCTCTCAAATCCCGAAGAGAGTTGAAGTTGAGCGACCGCCTCACAACAGCGACTGCGTACATCCGGTCACTTGTCCCCGCAAATCCTTCCACGCGGTAAACTTCCGAAAGGATTGGGACAAGGCTGTGATAGCGACCTCCAACAAATACTTCCCCAGCGTCAAGCGTTGTCACGTCCGCCAAGTTATCGTCCAACATTACCATGCACGCATCCTTATTGTACGCCTAAGAATACGAATTAGGAATTTAATTGCAGCAAAGTTTGGTTTCAGCCTTTCCTTTGGGTCCTCGCTTCCTACCTGTTTGCACTGAAGTTGAAAGTTGTCGGGCCTTCCTTGGTAGCCGGCATAAGGAAGCGTAGAAGATTTCAGATATTCTGCAATTGATTCACATTTTTGTTGTTCCTCTGCATTCACGGTGCACCAAGTCAAGATGCTCTCATCCTGTACATCATTACTTAAGAACTGTTGCGCCTCAACTTGGGAAAATCCTGTGGAAAGTTTACGAATCAAAATCAACGCTTTACTTTAAATTTATACGGAACTGATCAAACAGGGGAATTCATACCAGATAAAAGAAGGCACCAGAGAAATGGTGAATTTAGAGCTGAACGCATTTTGTTAATTTCATCCGGAGCATTGGCACTGGAAAACGTTTTGATTGGCTGATGAATGTGGGTTACATGGTTCCTTTGCAGTGACTTCAATTGATGACAGGAATAAAACCGGATAAAAATTGATTGGGCCGGACGTTGAGGAAATAATACAAGAACTCCAAACCCAAATAACACACCCTCCCTCCAAAGGAAAGAATCCGATTACTCACTCACTCTCCCTCTCTCACACAACAATGAAATGAGACACAATAGACAGGTGAATCCTTCCCAGCACCTGCCAACCACCCCTCGTCCTGCCGTCCTGATCCGGAGTCCTCAGGCGAGGTAGGTGCCAGGAGCCGAGGAAAACAAAACAAAGGCAACGCAACGCAATGCGAAGTTCTGGAGGCATCTCTCAATGAATTGAGACAAAAATAGTTAATTAACCAAGTGACTCTTATTTCAACAGGCAAACAACATAAATTCAGGAAATTGGAAATAGAATAGTATTCCATTAACTTAGTAAAGTTAATACAAAACTGTTATATAAATAAAATCTAAAATTACCATAATGACCTTCAGTAGTGTACCAAGTGGGCAGCAGAGTCTCAGTCTTTTTTACCTCGGCGGAGCTTCTTGTAGTCTCCCTCCTGATTGGACAACGAGCCCATGATGAGATTGACCTTCCGTTTCCGAGTTGCATCCCTGGAAAAGAAGAGAAAACAAAAACAATCAGAAACTGAGCCGATCCCATTTAGACACGATTTCTGAAAAAGTTACAATTGAGACTGTTGCTCTTGTTGGGCTCTAGCCAAGAAAGCACTGTCCTTCTTAAGCTCACGAACCGCCCCCTTCTGTTCATGCTTAATCTTATGAAGGAGACGAGCGTGATCCTGCTGATCTCGCGTTCCCGCACGCTTCCTCCCAGTGAAACTGAAAGGAAAGATAAATCAGTGCTTCCATTCTATGACACAAATCAAATCCAATAACAAAAAAACTTACACTTCCTGGAACTCCGGCTCGTAGAGTCGCAAAGGTTTCGGCAATGCAATGGCGGTGCGTGGAGGTTCCCTCTCTGCTGACAACTTCTCCAGGACAATGGTCATGTCGTCCAAGTTTTTCTTGAAGAGTTCAATGGAGTACTCACCTGGCCACTCACACTCAATCCATGCCCTATTTTTTAAAACGTTCAAAGCATGGCTAATGGGTCTAAACATGTCACTAGCAGTAGGAAGGCATGAGTACAAGTTCAGAAATTTCTTAATTAAGGCTAATATAGGTACGATTAGTTTGTGGGCCTCATACACATCATCCCTTCCATTCAACTGATATTGCATGCCGGCAACATCAGACTCAAGCGTGCTGGCATCATGAAAGCATCTTAGCAGGGAGCACAAACTCATCAGAATCTCCGGTGCATATCGTTTGGAGCCTTCCACCATCTAAAATGTATGCATACAAAGTTATAATTTACGTTTCTCGGCAGAAAAACAAATTAGGATCATAACCCTCTGCAGCAAACACTTACGGCATAACCCTCGTAGCAGAGCTGCAAAATTCGACGAGCGGTTTTGGAATCAGTGACCTTGAACTCCGAGATGATTTGGAAGAGCAGAATGAGGGTCGGCGAGAGGACGCGGTGCCTAGTTTCCGTATTATTAAAGATGGTGGCACAAATGGTAAGCAAAGTCACCTAGAGGAAAGGAGAAAGTGGGATTAGTGAGATGATACACAACTTCTCAAAGGAGCAAAGTACGTGCGGAAAATCCCTGCTTACATCAGAGTCCTTCAAACTTCTGGGGGAGAAACTAATGAAACCGTCATGAGCATCTTTGATTTTTTCCAAGAAGAGGTCGGCCAGCTCTGCTGGATTTGGGCTGGATTCAATAATTCGATGGAAGATGTGCGGGGTAAAATTGACGACACATTTCTGGTCGTAGATGTCCACAGCATCCGCCAAAATCAACGTAAATTGGAGGAGAAATTGACAGAGATCAGAAAGCTTCCCACGATGCGCAACCAAGTGATTGTCGATCATCTTGTGATTTATGTAGCAAAACATCTCTTGATCGTACTGATCATTCCAGTCTTTGGCGTGGATTGACAGGAGCTGGATGTATTCATTGTAGGTTCCTGGAATTAGAACAGTGCCAACTGGACCACGAGCGCCGAGATCCCAGTCCATTCCCATGTCCACAGACGTGACAACCCCACGTGCTTGAACTTGGTCAACACGGGCTGGTTTTGGGTCAAATTTCAATTCACGCAATAGACGACCAAACGCCTGCTCCTCTGGAGGCTGTGGTGTTTCTTCTAGTGACTCTCGTGTAGCTGATTCGGAAATTACTCTTGAAGCCATGATCCCAATTAGCTCTTCCTTCTTCGTACGAGTACTCTGAACTAAGGACATGATCCCACCATCCTTGAACATGGTGTTCAACTGCCCAACTTTCGACAAGTATTCGTCCCCTTGCTTGGCCTTCTCCAATTTCTTTGCTTTATTACTCATAATGAGCTCCTCGATGATGTCTTTTCTAGACTTTCCCTTCTCATCCACGTCCATCTCATCCGGGGATTCCTTTTTCTTCATCTTCAAAAACCCACCGAAATGAGCTTCGCCCACAAAGTCCTCTGTAATCATAAAAAAAAATGAATACCTGTCGTGAAACGCGCGGCTGTCCTGACTACAAAAAGAGCCCACAGCTTTATTACTATCAAGAAGTTCATCTTCGGAGCCGGAATGGTCTCTTGGATCATCATAGCGCTCAACGTCAGCAATTGACTGCCCCTTGTGGGTCAGAGCCTCATCATCTTCATCGTTGAGATTAAAGATTGACTTCTAGTTAAACGAAAAAAATCCTTATATTATTTCAGGCTTCAAATAGACTACTCGTTAAGTTACAAGACCAACAGCTAAGTTTGGCCCTTCCTACCTTGCTATACTGTTTTGACTTTTCAGCAGCCACTCTACGAGCAATCTTATCCTCTTCGGCCGCGGAGCTCCATTCCCCGATCCGTGTGTCAACAACAACACTTGTCTTGTTTCTTTGTAAAAATTGATTAAGGAGTCCATCACGTCCCTGACAATCAAAACAAGTTATACTATCAATACCAAACCAAGTTGTGTGATTTATTAGCAATAATATGAATATCAGCAGGAATTTTTCAAAACCCAACTTACTGTTGATGCTTTCTTTTCCCATCCCTTGAATTGGTCATTCCGTGCTCGCTTGCCGGGACCACCATCGGCGGGACTGTTCCGTCGTCGTTTGTAGAGACTCTTCATTTCTCCGACTGGGTTACGTCTCGCTATCAGCTAATTGTTAACTAGTTGACAAACAGAATCCAATTAAATCAAATTGAAACTGAAAAACTGAAAATGAAATGAAAGAGTGAGGATGAGGCCGGAGGAGGCACGTGCCAGATTGCTTGCAAGGGTTTGATGTTTTTTGAATTCCACGTGATGAGTAGTAAGATGAAAGGAATGGAAATCTCCTCAGGCATGCAGGCATGGACAGAAACGAATCCACAAAATTTACGAAATTAATGAAAAAAAACTAATTGGAACTAAGAATATACGCAACTGAATTAAAACAACTTTATAATAGCACGGAGGACATTGAATAACTTCTATCATAATATCTAAAAGGATTAATAGTTATTGTTTCTTCCCATGCTTGAAGCATGGTGACTGACTCTGACACTTTTTATTTAATTTCCTGACTGATTCCGATTCTTGCCTTCTTGACTTGACCTTTCTTAGAGCTCCCCTTCATTGTGTTGAAAAATCAAGAATTATTCTGATAATCATGAAATCTACCACCATCAAAAGGAAGCAGGATCTACCGGGTGGTGAGATTGCTGAAACTGGGAAACAGGCATGGTATGACTCTGACGATGAGATAAGGTAAGGGATTCACGATACGATTATGAAGACAGTTATATTTTAATTCCTCTTCTGCGTTCTCCCTTCCGCATACTTAACCTCTAACGTTCAACATTAACACGGGAGAACCGGAATCCAAATGATTAATTCCTTGTTTTTTTTTCATTGCAGTGATGTAAAAGGAATACAAATTAAATATTCCAATCGAGAAGGGAAATCAAATGCACAGTACAGACAAAGATTAGTTGAGGGTTTTCAATTAGTCCATGGTATCCCAGCATGGTCACTACCAAACAAAAAACGGGTAACAATCTTCGCGGATTTTAACTCAATGCAGGACACTCTCTTATTTCTTATCCCACTTTCGGCATTTCCAGAGAGTATCTGAGAGTGATGAAGGGGATGTTGACATGGAAGATGATGACAGGAGGTCATCCGGAGAGTCCGTGTTGAGATCTGGACAAATTAAAATAATCAAAGTGCAGAATCTTAATAATGAAGGACACAGTCAAAAGGAATTCATCAGAAGCGTAGAATTCCATCCAAAGTCTCAAGTGGGGCTTGTGGCTGGGTCAAGTAGTGTAGTTTCTTTGTACCAGGTAAGGAATTCCAGGAATTAAATTCTCTCTCGGCATTACATCCCATTCGAATTATTTCTATCAAAAAATTCTAGGTTGATGGATCAACGAACGCCAAAATCCTTTCGGTTAATTTCGACAACTTTTCCCTTCGAGATGCAACATTTGCAGCAGATGGACTGGAATTTTATGTTAGCTCACCGTCTCAGCGTCATTTCTATGCTTACGACATGATGTCTGGGAAAATTTCTAAAATCAATCCCACATATACCACTCGCCATGAGACCATACGCGTAAGGTTCACTTGAAGGGTTTGAGTGGAAACTAACTGAAGCTTAAAAGATGTCTATTCCACTACTAGAAAATCGTGAGGAGCCCTGATAACAAGATCTTGGTTTCCTTTGGTCATCATGGAAATATGTACGTCCACACGAGGCACTCCAAGGAAATGATAGCAACGCTGAAGATGAATGGGGAGGTACAAGACGTCTCTTTCAACGCATCCGGTTCTCGAATGTATTCCGCAGGGAGTAAGATTTAATTTTTATATTCTTACTTTACTCTCGAAACGTCTACAGAACGTTTTGTTACTTTCTATTAATCACTTTCCTACAGCCCTCGGAGAAGTTTATGAGTGGGATATGGAGAATCGCGTATGTGTTTCCAAGTTCACCGACGAGGGGACCATTGTTGGATCAGCGATAGCAGTTACGCCAAGATTTCTTGCCACTGGATCCTCTTCAGGTATTGTCAATGTCTACGACAGAGAGAGAGTTTCGGAATCTCGCGTCCCCAAACCTTTGAAGAGTTTGATGAACCTCACCACTCGCGTCACTTCACTCGAAGCGAATCATTCTGGAGAACTCCTCTGTTTTGGATCTTATGAGAAAAAAGATGTCATCAAATTGGTCAGTGAACTTTACGAATTAATCTTTCAGTCGTTGTTTCTGTTCGAATTATTCCTAGCCTGTCTAATTTAACTTACTACTCATTTATTCATTGACAGGCTCACTTGCCATCAATGTCCGTCTACTCCAACTTTCCTTTTGTGAATACCTTCTGGGGACGACCGAATACGATGGCCTTCTCCCCTAATAGTGGCTACTTCTCCTTTGGGAATGACCGTGGGGAAGCATACCTTTTTCGACTCAAACATTTTGAAAATTATTAGGACATTATATTTCTTTCTTGACTTCATTTGACATTAAATTTTTTTAAAATGGATTCATTTCCATATGAAATTGGAATTAATTTCAGAGAATATTATAAACCAATTAATCTATCAATTCACTTTAAAATCTTTCACAGTCTTCAACGATAAGGATCGCCAGAATTGATTGAGGTTAGTTTATTCTACTAAATTCCAGTCTTCAACAAACTGGATTGCTTCCTTGCTTAGGATTGGATTCTCGCTGTGCATTTAACTCTCAGCGGATGCATGATGCGTTTCATGTCGAGTTAATGGAAATTGAATTCCTGTTCTACTCGTGATAATAGAAAGTTACCCAGAGGTTTGCTATTATTATCTTCTAGTGGATTGGGCGTCCTTCAATCGTCTAATCTCAATGCATCCATCCATCCCTCTTTACCCTCCCATGCCATCCAATGTTGAAAACTCTAACCTGTTCTCATCTGAAAACAATCCTCTTCAAGAGCTTATCTCACTTTAACCTCTCCTGTCAACAACAAGTATCAATAATTATCAGCCTGGAGGACCTATGCAATCATTAGTGTGGTCATCCTAAAAACACCTGTCCAGACGTTCCTATTCTTCAAGGCTCAGTCGAAGCGGGAAGTGGAAGAGTGGACTCTGGAGTTGGAGTAGCATCACAAGGCTATGGAGACACAAATCAAAGGACTCGGAAAGGAATTCCCCGAGTACAAATTCCATGGGGTAACCTAAAGTTTATTTTCTCAATCATTAAGGAATATAAGATTCATGCACCATTTCCTCAACAGATTCTGGATTGGTTGATTAAAATCAACGATCCTCGCGATGGATGGAACGCTCAACCCACATACTTGATTTCCGAATGGTCTTTCATCACCATTGGACTCCTTACCTTTATTCATTGTAAGCGGAAATATTCTATCAGCATTTACTTGGGTAAGTATGCCCTGATACTCCCTAATGATTAAATCCAATTTCATAGCTCAGCGTGTTGGTGGAAGGTTTCGGTGGCTCTGGTTAACTTGCCTCCTGCATGGACTCGTTGTAGAAAACGTGACCTTCTGGACACCGCAAATTGACAACTTTTGGCATTCCCAGACAACGGTGATGCTCTTTGGACGACGGCTTCCTATTCACATCCCACTCCTATGTAACCACTAGCGGAGAAACCAATGATTCTCGTTGAATTCAATTTATATTAAAATCTTTTTTTCTTCAACCAGATCCTACATTTATCTACACCGCGACCGCATGTGCCTCCAGGCTTCGGCTTGGAAAACTTGCTCAAGCAGTTGTAACTGGACTCGTTGTAGTCCTCATTGACCTCCCCTATGACATCATGGCGGTGAAGTTTGTTCACTGGACTTGGCATGATACGGATCCTAACATTTATGACAGGCATTACTGGTAAGGCATCCGGTGAGAAAGAATTAGGCGAAACCTGGTATAATGATGTTGATCCTCTCTTTCAGGGTACCTTGGAATTCATACTACTTCCATGCCACTTTCGCCTCAACGTTTGTGTTCACTTTCCATTTTTGGAGACGTTGCTTCTGCAACAATGATTCTCACAACCCATGGGTATCCGACAGCCGAATTTCCCGTGAACTCCTTTGTTCTGTTCTCACGGCTCTCTGCGGAATGGCCGGTGGAGTTCTCCAGTTTCTGCCCCTCTATCACCCCCTCCATGACCATTTCGGGATTCACACCGAAAACTGCGTCATTGCTCTCGTCTTAATTTACTTTGTGATTGCTTGGAAGGAAGATAGAAACCCTGTTCTTGGGTCCCGTCCGAATCCACGTAAAAAATTGATTCCTTCCAAAATCGTATAGTTTATTATAGAGTTTTTGAGGAAAATATGGGCTGGGAAACCAGGCCTCACTATCTAAATGCATGGGGTGGCCTCAATATTATGCTTTCCCGGCCCATATTT